>ENA-OBLH01000099-OBLH01000099.1-metagenomes-genome-assembly--contig:-NODE-99-length-29812-cov-3.82569_pt1 | contig 29812 bp, 24 predicted proteins | sample MGYA00153382_OBLH01 | MGnify analysis MGYA00153382
CATAAAAACTGAGTGGTATAACATACATCAGTATTGCCTTAAGCTAGGCATCAATCAAGATATAGTTAATATCCAGTCATGTTAAATCCTAATCTAGACGAAATTCAACTAACCAAAGAAGAATACGAGCGCTATTCTCGCCACCTGATTCTGCCAGAAGTAGGACTAGAAGGGCAAAAACGCCTCAAAGCTGCCAGTGTTCTGTGTATTGGTACAGGAGGGCTGGGTTCTCCCCTGTTGTTATACTTAGCCGCCGCCGGGGTAGGCCGGATCGGCATTGTGGATTTTGATATTGTCGATTATTCCAATCTGCAACGCCAAGTAATCCACAGCACATCGTGGGTAGGCAAGCCCAAAATTGAATCTGCCAAGAATCGCATCCTAGAGATCAATCCCTACTGCCAAGTAGATCTCTACAACACCATGATCAGTTCCGCTAATGCCCTAGAAATCATGGCTCCCTACGATATTGTGGTGGATGGCACCGATAATTTCCCCACTCGCTATCTAGTGAATGATGCCTGTGTGCTGCTGAATAAGCCCAATGTCTATGGTTCCATCTTCCGCTTTGAAGGCCAGGCAACAGTATTTAACTATCAAGAAGGGCCAAATTATCGAGACTTATACCCCGAACCACCACCACCGGGCATGGTTCCTTCCTGCGCCGAGGGGGGAGTATTAGGGATACTGCCGGGGATTATTGGAGTGATTCAAGCTACGGAAACCGTGAAAATTATCTTGGGGCAGGGAACTACCCTTAGTGGCCGGTTGTTATTATTCAATGCCCTAGAAATGAAATTTCGGGAACTGAAACTCCGCCCCAACCCAGAGCGCCCAGTGATTGAAAAACTAATTGACTATGAACAATTCTGCGGCATTACCCAAGCCAAGGCGGAAGAGGAGAAACAAAAAATGTCTATGCTAGAAATGACAGTGCAGGAATTGAAAACCTTACTAGACAGTGGCGCTCAAGATTTTCTGTTAGTGGATGTCCGCAATCCTAATGAGTACGAACTTGCCAAGATTCCGGGGTCTGTGTTGATTCCCTTGCCGGAAATTGAACAGGGGGCTGGTGTAGAGAAGGTGAAGGAATTGCTCAAGGGGCAGAAACTCATCGTTCACTGCAAACTGGGGGGGCGATCGGCCAAAGCCCTCGGCATCCTCAAGGAGGCTGGGATCTCTGGAACTAACGTCAAGGGCGGGATTGCCGCTTGGAGTCAGGAGGTAGATTCTTCAGTACCAGAATACTAGGCAGGTTCTTGGGAGGACTATGTTCTTTTTTCCTACTCGATCGCAGATACTTTGGAGACAAGTTTGGGGATTAGCCTCGGTGCAAGGGGCAATTACCCTAGCTTGGATTATTTATGGGGCTTACTTACCTAAGTTATTACTAGAGTTGGGTTTGCCCCTGAGTATGGGACTGAAGTTATTGGTGATTGAAAGTGCCTTAGCAGTTTTGATGGAGCCGGTGATGGGGGGATTGTCCGATCGCTCTTATAAGTGGGTGGGTAGTCGGTTTCCCTTCGTGGCGATCGGCATAGTCCTTTCTTCTGCTCTATTTATCCTGATTCCAGTGGTGGTGATTTTTGGCAGTCCGACAGAGGTATTTCAGTGGCTGCTGACCGGGGTTTTGGTACTATGGAGTCTAGCCATGACTATATTTCGCAGTCCAGCGATCGCCATGCTCGGCAAGTATGCCACCCCCAAGGAACTCCCCTTAGCTGTCAGTGTGGTGACTTTGGTCGGCGGCTTTACGGCAGCTTTTAGACCTATCGCTAATAGTTTTTTACTGAATAACTTTCCCCCCATGGCAATTTTCGCCTTGGGTTCTTTTATTCTGCTAGGAGCAGGGGCAACCTTGCGATCGGTTCAAATGCCCGATGTGCCTAGCTTCCCAGAAAATGCGGAACTCCATCGGCGATCGCCCCTCATCCCCTTGATGCTAATTTCCATAACTGGAACTGTAGTTGGTGGGGGAACTCGTTTTTTAATGGATGTCCTGGGAAAACTTATTAAACTGCAAGCTGGCGCTGAGAATGTATCTCTAATCATGGTAGGAGTGGGAATTGCCTTAGCACTCTTAGCTCTGCCTGCCGGCAAGATTGCTACTAAATATGGGAATCAGTTGGTGCTACTCCTGAGCCTAGGTGTAACTGGAGTTGGTTTACTATTAATGGGATTAGTCCCAAATCTTCTCTGGTTTGCTGCCTTGTTGGTAATTCCAGCATTTAGTGCGATCGTCAATAGCGTCATTCCTTGGATTCTCAATCTAGTCCCCAGTGATAAAAGTGGTCTGGGAATCGGGAGTTATTTTGGGGGTTTCTCCGCAGCTATGGCAATTTTTGGTTTAGTATTCCCAGATACAGGAGGGATTTCTCCTCTAATGAGTTCCTTCTATGGAACAATAGCTTTTGGGTTAGCGGCCATAAGTGTCAAAATAGCTACATCGGATAGCTCTTTTTAAGTTAAGAAATTATGAGTAATTATGCTGTTCGACCCGCCATCATTACTAGGGTACTACCAGATTCTATTGGAGAAGAGATTGGTTTTGAAGCAGGAGATGCGATCGTATCCATCAATGGCACGAAGCCTAGGGACTTAATAGACTATCAATTTCTTTGTGCTGAAGAATTTCTCGATTTGGAAGTTCTAGATACCAAAGGCAAAACCCATCAGGTAGCCATAGAAAAAGACTACGACGATAATCTGGGTTTGGAATTTACCACAGCTTTATTTGATGGTTTACTGCAATGTAATAACCATTGTCCTTTTTGTTTTATTGATCAACAACCACCGGGAAAACGGGAATCCTTATACTACAAAGATGATGATTATCGCCTCAGTTTTCTCTACGGCAGTTATTTAACTTTAACTAATCTGACAGAACCAGAATGGAACCGGATTAAAACCCTGCGTTTGTCTCCTTTATTTGTTTCTGTCCATGCTACAGAACCAGAAGTGAGGGTCAGATTATTAAAAAATTCTAGGGCTGGAAAAATTCTTGAAAATCTGCAATGGTTTGCAGAGCATCGTCTCCAAATTCATGCCCAAGTAGTTGTTTGTCCGGGGATTAATGATGGGATTCATCTAGACCGGACTCTGGAAGATTTGGCAAAGTTTTATAATCCAGATCTGCCTACGGTTGCTTCGGTAGCGATCGTCCCTGTAGGCTTAACTAAATTTCGTCCCCCGGAAGATGAATTAATTCCTGTCACTCCAACTAAAGCAGCAGAAGTTATTAAGCAAGTCCAGAAATTTCAACGGCAATGTCAACAAAAATTTGGCACAACTTTTGCTTGGTTGGCTGATGAATGGTTCCTAATGGCTGGAATAGATTTACCCACCGCCGACCACTACGAAGACTATCCCCAGTTGGGGAATGGAGTGGGTTCGATTCGACAGTTTATTGGAGATTTTACTGCTAAAGCTAAGGAATTATTACCTCCAGCAATTACTCCTCAGAAAAGATTAACATGGGTAGTGGGAAATGCGGTGGAGAAAGCTTTTCAACCCTTGGTGCAACAACTCAATCAAGTACCGGGATTAGAGATTAATCTGATGGCTTTGCAAAGTGACTATTGGGGACAAACTATGACAGTGACAGGTTTATTAACGGGACAGGATCTATTATCTGGATTGCAGAATCAAGATTTGGGTCAAGGAATTTTATTGCCAACGGTGATGCTGAAGCATGGAGAATTACGGTTTTTAGATGATCTAACAGTAGCGGAGGTGAGTGGGGGGTTAGGAGTAAATATTATTTGTGTAGGCGATATTACGGAACTAATTAATGCTTGTATTGCCTAGGAAAACTCCCTGAATCCCCATTCTAAAGGGTTACTTAGAGATGAAGCATGTACTTCTTGGAGGTGCAAAGTACTGTAAAGTATGATTATGAGTCACTATCAAAAACTATTAAAAGTTACTACTACAGCTAAGGGGTTTACTCGAATTACTGATAAGGTACAAGCCGCTGTTAGTGATTCAGGTATTCAGATGGGGATTTGTCATCTTTTTTTGCGGCATACTTCTGCTAGTTTAATAATTCAAGAAAATGCTGATCCTGATGTATTGCAAGATTTGGCTAATTTTTTTAGTAAGCTAGTTCCAGAAGATGGTAAAAGTTATATTCATAGTGCTGAAGGAAAAGATGATATGCCCGCTCATATTCGGACTGTGTTGACTCATACTTCCGAACAGATTCCTATTGCTCAGGGTCGGTTAGTATTAGGAACTTGGCAGGGAATTTATCTCTGGGAACATCGATCGCATCGCCTCGATCGAGAGTTAGTCATCCATATTCATGGGGATAAATAATCATCAATAATATTAATTGAACAAAGTATCGAATTAAATCTAAGAATTAAAATAATGTTGTCATAGCCACACTAAAATTTGGTAGTAGCGGACTAGTTAAAATATCTTCGCTAAATAAAGTCATAGCTAATTTTAATAAGCCATTTTCCCGGCGATAAATCTCGGCTTTTTGTTGTTGATAATCAAATATCCAATATTCTCGCATCCCTTGGACTGAGTAGAGCTTTAGTTTCAACTGCCGATCGCGTCGATCGTTTTCTGCCCCCGGTGATAGTACCTCTACTATTAATTCCGGTGCTCCCTGCAAATGCCCCTTTGCGTCTAAGACTTCAGTTAAACGAGCATTACTAATCCAAACCACATCAGGAATTACATTGTCATTATCCGTAAAAATTACCCCCGGTGCTTGAACAGTTTCACCCAAACCCGTTTTTCTTGACCATAAGGTTAACTCCACACAAACATTATTGGCTACTTTTTGATGCTTCCACTTTGGCGCTCTAGTCACAAGTAATTCTTCATTAATGATCTCGTAGCGATTGCCGTTATCAGGAAAAAGTTCGAGATCAGCACTCGTCCAACGGACTGTTTCTAATATTTCCACAGTTTCCACTGTTTCTAATACTTCTAAGGTAGACATAGGTTTGACTCAGCTTTGTTTTGCTAGAATTATATATTTCTAGGATACATCTTGTTCTAGATATTGCGTTTAACTTCAAATACCATAAAATTACTTAACCTTGCCGAAGCGTCGATCGCGCTTTTGATAAGATACTAGAGCTTGATGAAATTCTTGGCGATCAAAATCTGGCCACAGGGTTTCGGTAATGTAGATTTCAGCATAAGCAAGTTGCCACAGTAAAAAATTACTAATCCGCATTTCTCCACTAGTACGAATTAATAAATCTGGGTCCCCCACCTCCGCCGTGTAGAGATGTTTAGCAAATAAATCTTCCGTGATATCGCCGGGCTGAATTTCTCCAGTTTGGACTTGATGAGCGATCGCTTGACAGGCTTGGATAATCTCTTGCCTCCCTCCGTAATTAGTCGCTACCGTAAATTGAATCCCCTGATTTTTTGCTGTATCAGCCATAGATTGGGCAATTTCTTCTTGGAGAGATTTAGGCAGAAGAGATAGATCCCCCACAAACCGAATTCGCACATCTTCCTGCATCATTTCCTTCAGTTCCCGGCGCAGGATCCTTTCAAACAAACTCATCAGAAAATCCACCTCCTCTAGAGGTCTGCCCCAATTCTCCGTGGAAAAAGCATAGGCCGTAAGAGCAGAAATTCCCCAATCACTACAACAACGCAGGAGGTCTTTGAGGATATCTGCCCCCCGGCGGTGCCCCATAATCCTCGGCAAACCTTGTCGTTTTGCCCAGCGCCCATTACCATCCATGATTACAGCTACATGGTGGGGGAGGCGATCGATCTGCAAGTCTGTAGGTAACTGTTTTAATATCCTAGTATTCATTTAAAGGCGCTCCTTGCGATCGTTACTACCGGAATTTTTGGGGTTTTTCCTGACTGGATGATGCCCAATCCGAGAAATTAATTCCCCTCCCTGACTAATTACTTGACGGCCGAGACTGCGGAAACCAGATTTTGCCGATCGCTCTTCGGCCGCCGCCCCAAATTTTGCCAGTAAAATTCCCCGGAGCTTATTACTAGTCAGAGGACGATTTAGTATCCCTTTTTCGGCTAAGGAAATAGAACCAGTTTCTTCGGAAACCACAATACATAGACAGTAGGGAATCTGCTCTGTTACTCCCATAGCTGCTCGATGGCGAGTGCCTAATTGTCTGGAAGTATCCCGTTGAGATAAGGGTAAAATCATCCCAGCAGAAACAATTTGCGAGTTCCGAATTAATACCGCCCCGTCGTGGAGCAGGGTAGAAGGTTGAAAGATTGTCTGGAGGAGTTCTTTAGAAATATCGGCATTAATCTCTACTCCGGGAACAGTAATTTCTCCAGCTTCGATCGGCTCATTCGTTTCCAGCACAATCAATGCCCCCACCCGTTTTTGAGATAATTCCTTCACAGCATCCACAATTTCATCAATTACTTGATCTGGCTTAGAATCTGGACGATGACTACGCTGAAACATCTGCATAATATTTCCCCTACCCAAATGCTCCAGAAAGCGGCGAAAATCAGATTGAAAAATTATCGCCATCACTACAGCAGCCCCCAAGACTAATTTCTCTAAGACAAAAGTAAGCAGCTTTAACCCTATTTCTTGACTCACGATGGTGATGCCGATAAGCAAGATCAATCCCCTGACCATCCAAAAGCTCCTGCCTTCCCCCACTACTATTAAAATTAGATAGATAAGGACAAGCACCAGCAGAATGTCAATAGCGGGGATTAGAAAGGGCGTGAGTTGTTGAGGATTAAAGGTCATGGGACTAAATCATCACTAACGAGAAAGGGAGGACAGCCCCCAGCTTCCTGGAAGTAGAGGCAGGATACGTAGGAAAATTTTAGGTTTAATTTTCTTGATTCAGGTCTTGTTTTAGACTAGGAGGCAGCAAGTCCTGACGAAGGAGATCTTGGTAAGTTTCTCGCTGGAGAATCAACTCTGCGATCCCATTTTTGACTAGAACAGCCGCTGGGCGGGGAATCCGGTTGTAGTTGGAAGCCATGCTGTAATTGTAGGCTCCCGTTGCTAAGACCACCAAAATATCCCCTGGGATGGTAGGAGGTAATTGGGCTGTTTTGATCAAAATATCTCCAGATTCACAATGTTTTCCCGCAATAGTTACGGTTTCTGTGAGGGGCTGGGTCATTTTATTGGCCACTACGGCCCGATATACCGATTGGTAGGTAATGGGGCGGGGATTGTCAGACATGCCACCATCGATCGCTACGTAGGTTCTGATTCCCGGTACGGTTTTGGTACTGCCGATCGTATAAGCCGTGACGCAGGCGGGGGCAATGAGCGATCGTCCCGGTTCAGCAATCACCTTGGGCAGAGGTAAATTCTTGGCCGCACAGGCTTTGACTAGGGATTGACTCACTCCCTGAACCCAAGCATCAATACTGGGGGGATCATCGGATTCGGTGTAGCGAATTCCCAAGCCACCACCAATATTCAGTTGTTCTACGGCAATTCCGTACTGATTAGCTTTAGTCAAAAATTCCACCATGACCCCAGCGAGATCTTGATGGGGCTGCTGTTCAAAAATCTGAGAACCGATGTGGGCGTGGATTCCCAAACATTTAAGAATGGAATGTTCACTCACAAAGGCAAAGACCTGATCAAGATGGGTAGGGTCAAAGCCAAATTTGCTATCTAAGTGGCCAGTGCGGATGTATTCGTGGGTGTGGCACTCGATGCCCGGAGTGAGGCGGAGCATGATCTTTACGGGTTGGGTGGCAATCTTTACGAGGGTTTCTAGCTCTAGCCAGTTATCCACCATTAGGGTGCAATTACAGGCGATCGCTTCTTCTAGCTCGACTAGGGATTTATTATTGCCATGAAAATAGATTTTCTCTGGGTTAATTCCCGCTTGTAGGGCAGTGCAGAGTTCTGCTCCAGAAACCACATCAATTCCTAAACCTTCAGAGCGGACGATCGCCGCCACTGCCAAGCAACTCCACGCCTTGGAAGCATAGATCACCAAAGATTCTCCCGGATAGTATTTCTGAAAAGCCTCCCGGTACTGTTGGCAAGCAGTCCTCAAGGTAATTTCATCCAGAATGTATAGGGGAGAGCCAAATTGTTGGACTAATTCCCCCACATCACAGCCGCCAATGCTGAGGCGATCGTCCTTCTGCATCCCAGTTAGGGGCATAAGCTGCTGGTTAGGAGACAAGGCATTTGTGCCATCCAGCAAATCTGGTATGTTGGGGAGATACTGACAGCCAGAATTATTTATATTTAGGGAAGTACGGGGAGTAGTTGATACCATAGCTAATAAATTATTGAGTTTCTATCAGTTTACCTTGGTTTGAGTTTTCTAATTGTTGACAAATTTATGGCAGATTCTCTAGCGGATTTTCAGATTCAACCCCTTGCTAGTATTCATCTACCCGGCATTCTAGAGCTAGACAAACTCTGCTTTGGGGGCTGGTGGAATTTAGCCCACTATCAATGGGAGTTAGATCATCCAGCCAGCCACTTTTTAGTAATTACAATTCCTTTAGAGCAAGAATCCGCCGATGATTCCTTAGATTCCTTAGATACGTTCCTAGATCAGCCCCAAAAGGGTGATGGACTTGTCATCGGGGTCGGTGGATTCTGGCAAATCTTAGAAGAGGCACATATCAATCTATTAGCTATTCATCCCCGGTATCAAAGGCAGAAGTTAGGTAAATTCCTCTTGACTAAGCTCCTCTACCAAGCAAAAACTCTCGGCTTAGAGCGTGCCACCTTAGAAGTTAGAGCTTCTAATAATATTGCCTTGGCAATGTATCAGAAATTCGGTTTTCAAGAAGCAGGTAGAAGACCTAATTACTATCCAGATAATTCAGAAGAGGGTGTAATTCTCTGGTTAAATCAACTACAATATCGGGATTTTTAAGCTAGGGTATTCTATTTGATCAAAAAAATATTTGTAATATCTGATGCAGAATTAGAGAAAAAGCCCATGTTAACCAATAAGAATTAATTTTAGGTCAAATAAATCATGCCTACTTTTGTTGCTGCTGAACCGTACCCCTATCCCTACAATGGCGAACTGCATCCAAAAAATACTGTATTTTTGATTATTGATATGCAGACAGATTTTTGTGGGGTGGGGGGCTATGTGGATAAGATGGGCTACGATTTATCCTTGACTCGATCGCCCATTGCCCCAATCAGTAAAGTATTGCAAGTGATGCGCGATCGGGGTTTTTTGGTCATCCACACTAGAGAAGGCCACCGCCCAGATTTATCAGACCTGCCGGAAAATAAGCAATGGCGGAGTCGCCGGATTGGGGCAGAGATTGGGGAACCGGGGCCTTGTGGCAGAATTTTGGTGCGGGGAGAGCCGGGTTGGGAAATTATCCCGGAACTAGCACCCCTGCCGGGAGAACCAATTATTGATAAGCCGGGGAAGGGTTCTTTTTATGCTACAGATCTAGACTTAATCCTCAAAACTAAGGGAATCCAGAATATTATCCTCGCAGGAATTACTACCGATGTTTGTGTGCATACAACTATGCGGGATGGGAACGATCGGGGCTATGAATGTCTGCTCCTTACCGATTGCACCGGTGCTACAGATTATAATAACCATCTAGCAGCTCTCAGCATGATCAAAATGCAGGGTGGTGTCTTTGGAGCCGTGGCAGATTCTCAGGCTTTACTAGCAGCAATTAATCTATAACTATGACTACGACTGCAATAGAAATACCAATGGAAAAAATTATCGATTTTTGCCAGCGCTGGCAGATCACAGAATTTGCTCTATTCGGCTCCGTTCTACGTGATGATTTTCGCCCTGATAGTGATATTGATGTCTTGGTCACATTTTCTCCTAGGGCAAAACGTGGTTTAACTGAAACCTTAGATATGCGTGATGAACTACAAGAAATCTTTGGGCGCAAAGTAGATTTTATTGTTAAGTCAGCCATTGAACGTAGTAAAAATTGGCTTAGAAAAAAAAATATCTTAGAATCAGCCCAGATTATTTATGTTGCGTGATCAAGAATCTTTAATCGACATTGCAAAAGCTATCCAAAGTATTCTCCGCTATACAAAAGGGATCGATCAATCAGCTCTAGAAACCAATGATGAAAAGCTATCTGCTATTCTTTACCAAATTGCCATCATTGGGGAAGCGACTAAGAGGATATCCCCATTATTTCGTCAGAAGCATCCAGAAATTCCTTGGCGGGAAATGGCGGGAATACGAAACGTTATTATTCACGAATATGATCAGCTTGATTTTGAGATCATTTGGAGTGTAATAGAAACTAAATTACCAGAACTTCTGAGCTTGATTGAAATCTTGCTGCCTGAATAAATCAACAAATTGCCAACAAACCCTTATGGTTATAAATAATAAATAAAAATTAGCAATTTAGGTTCCCATGTCCCGTTCCCGTGCCTTGCAATACTACATCGCTACTCGGCTCTTACTTGCCCCCTTGATGTTGTTGACTATTATTACTATTGTGTTTCTATTGTTACGATCGACCCCCGGCGACCCAGTGGATGCGATCCTGGGGAATCGAGCTACGGAAGCCGTGAAGCAAGCCTATCGAGACCGCCTTGGTTTATCTCTGCCCCTGCCCCTCCAGTATCTTAATTATCTAGGTAACTTGCTGAAGCTGGATCTGGGAACTTCCATTACCGATCAAGGGCAGGTTGTCACTGATGTGATTAAACAATTCTTTCCGGCTACTTTAGAATTAGCTATTTTTAGCATGATAGTAGCGATCGTAGTTGGTGTGGGCATGGGAATGCTCTCTGCTTCCCGCCCCGGCACTATTTTTGATGTGGGGGGGCGGTTATTTGGGATTATTACCTATGCTCTGCCAATTTTCTGGGCGGGGATGATTGTGCAATTGATCTTCTGTGTCCAACTACGCTGGTTTCCCTTGGGTTCTCGGTTTCCGCCCTCTCTGAATCCACCCCCAACGATTACGGGAATGTACTCGATCGATAGTCTGCTATCGGGGAATCTAGATAGTTTCTTGATCTCTTTGCATCATTTGGCCTTGCCGAGTATTACCTTGGGGGTGTTGATTAGTGGAATTTTTGAGCGGATTGTCCGGGTGAATCTCCGCCAGACCCTACAATCGGACTATGTGGAAGCAGCTAGGGCTAGAGGGATTCCTGAACTACGCATTTTGTTTAGTCATGCCTTGAAAAATGCCATGATTCCGGTGATTACTATCTTGGGATTAACTTTCGCTTCTTTGTTGGGCGGGGCAGTATTAACAGAAGTAACCTTCTCTTGGCCTGGTTTGGCCGATCGATTATTCAAGGCGATCGAACTCCGGGATTATCCGACAGTACAAGGAATTATGGTATTTTTCTCCACCATTGTCGTATTTGCCAGTATTGCGATCGATATCATCAACGCCTTAATCGATCCCCGCATTCGTTATTAACTACTACTGACCACAATAAACTATCAGATCAATCTCCACATCTCCTAAACCTGCTAAACCCATGACCCCTACGGTGGTACGGCTGGGTAAGCGATCGCTCGCAAAATAGCTGGCATAGATTTTATTGACAATTTCAAAAAAACGAAAATCTGTCACAAAGATTCTCACCATCACTACATTTTGGAAACTAGTCCCAGCGTGCTCTAGGACTAGCTTGAGATTTTCCATAACCCGGATAGTTTGTTCCTCGATCGATCCAACTTCCACTTTCCCTGTCGCCGGATTTTCCGCCAATTGCCCAGTCACAAATAAAAAATCCCCCGCCCTAACTGCATGGGAATAGGGAGCAACCGTAGGTAAGACACCCTCAGGCAAAGTAATGAATTCCAGCATGGATTTTTTGACTATTTTTTTACTACAAATCTAATACGAATATACAGCACTTAGCAGCTTGGCAAGGTACATTTTTGATCTTCAAGTCCCCCTTCCAAAGGGGGATTCAGGGAGTTTTTCTGACTGCATCTGAATGAAAAGTGCTATAAAACAATAGACACGGCGTTGCCGTGTCTCTAAAAAATAATTAACTTTTTGGATCAATCTAGAATTTCTTAATCTAGAAATTAATTAAGCCTACCTAGACCACTTCTGAGCCATAAGTTCTGCTAGATCCACAACTCGTTGAGAATAACCCCATTCGTTGTCATACCAAGCAATTACCTTCACCATGTCGCCGCCCATAACCATAGTCAGACTGGCATCCACAATGGAAGATGCGTCATTCGATCGATAATCAGAAGATACTAGCTCTAGTTCGCTATAGGCCAAAACACCCTTGAGGTAAGTATTGGCAGCCTCCTTCATAGCAAGGTTAACTTCTTCAGCGATCGTACTTTTTTGGACTTGCACCACCAAATCTACTACTGATACATTCGGAGTCGGTACCCGGAGGGCAATCCCATTTAGCTTCCCGCTTAGTTCTGGCAACACCAAACCTACAGCCTTCGCTGCCCCTGTGGTAGTCGGGACAATATTCATAGCTGCGGCTCTAGCTCTGCGAAGATCCCGGTGGGAAGCATCCAATAATCTTTGGTCTCCAGTATAACTATGGGTAGTGGTCATCGTACCCTTGATAATCCCAAATTGCTCATGGAGAACTTTCGCCACGGGAGCCAAGCAATTTGTAGTACAACTGGCATTGCTAACAATATGATTTACCTTATCATCATAATCTTGATGATTTACCCCATAGACAAAGGTTCCTACATCACTACCCTTAGCTGGTGCGGTGATTAATACTTTCTTTGCTCCCGCCGTAATATGTTTAGTAGCTAATTCTTTACTGATAAATACGCCTGTAGATTCAATAACTAAATCAATATCCCAGCTACCCCAAGGAAGCTTCAAAGGATCACGATCGGAAACACACTTCACCACCTTCCCATTGACAGTAATGGTGTCATCATCTGCACTAACGTCTGCACTAAACTTTCCTAGCATGGTGTCGTAGGTTAGTAGATGAGCATTAGTTCTAGGGTCTGAGGTATCATTAATTCCAACTACTTCTATCTGGCTTTCCTTACGCTCAGCCCAGCACCGCATAAAGTTGCGTCCGATGCGTCCAAAACCATTAATTGCTACTCTAATCACTGTTTTTTACCCTCTGTAACTTGCCTTCATTATATTTTCTATTATTGTCTTAGGATATTACCTCAGGGCAAGAACACCCCTAATCCTGCCCTAGATTCTACCACCAAGGGGATCGCTAGGGACTAGGATATTTACCCCGCTATATTATTACGACCTCAACGCTAAGGCGATATTGCTACGCAACGCTAAGGCGATCGCAGGGGTATTTGCTGGGTATCCTTGGCAGAAATTCCCCTTCCTTGGGAGCCAAAATACCATAAGGTAGTGATAGCTTCGGCACGGCTAACGGGGCGCTGGGGCTGAAAGAGGGTGGTAAAACCAAATACTCGGCGGATATTGGCAAGGCTACCATTCTGAAAATCTGTCGCTACAGCCCGTAGAGCGAGGGGATCAATCCGGGACGCATCCTGAAACCCCCACGTTTGCTGGACTGCTTCTATGGAAGTTGTGGGCAGAGCTTGTCTGGTATCAAGGGGAATTTTCCAGAGAATTAACTGTTCTCGTGTAACTGGAGCATCCGGGTTGAAGGTGGCGATCGCTTGGTCTCCACTCAGGCGAGAAGGAATTAAACCCGCTTCTGCCAGTCCTTGAATTGCCCCAAAATCTGGGTCTTTGCCAGCAATATCACTAAAAGCGGGCTGATCAGTATTGGTCGCAAGGCGCACTTGTTGCCCCGGTTGATTATTATAAATCCGGTTATTAGCCGCTACTAACCACCGAGCATACTCCCGGCGAGTAATAATTTTATTCGGCTCTAACTGCCCTAGACTAATCTTTGTACCACTGGCATCGCTAGTTATGACCCCTAAGGCGAGGACTTCTTCCACTGCCGATCGCATCGGGGCCGGAATATTACTATCCCCACTAGTCGGGGAAGGATTTACTGAGAAACCTTGAGTGGGACTTGAGGTGGGACTTGGGGCAGGGCTGGAATTAGCACTTGGGGTAGTAGAGGGACTGGGGGAACTGGTAATCTGCCCATATTCCAAAGTAAATTCTGTCCCACTGGCAGTTTGGGGCTTAATTGTTAATTGGAGTTGTAGCGTATCACGGCTGGCGACTAGGGTTGTGTCGTTGGTGGCGGTAGAATTGATCTGCCAATTCTTCGATCGCAGCTCCCGCCCATAAAAACTCTGAATCAAATTACTCGGATCTCCAGATTCCCAACGGGTAATTTGCTTGGCATTTTGGAAAGTAGAGGATTTAAGCCGAGCTTGGGGATAGAGGGGAATTTCCTTGGGAAAGCCTTCGGGTAGGTTTAAGGGACTTTGGCTAGGGCTAGGAGAACTATTCGGGCTAGTTAGTTTGGGGTCTGCGGCAAAAGTCCGCTCCAAATCCTGAGCATTAGGAGTATTAGCACAGCCTCCGGTGAAAGTTAGTAAGACAAGGAGGGTACGGAAAAGAAACCCCCCAATCCCCTTAAGAAGGGGGCTTTGAATACCTTCCCCTTCGCCAGATGGGCTTTGAATATCATTTCTTTTGCCAGAAGAACCTTGAAAGTCCCTCCCTTTACCAGAAGAACTTGGAAAATCTTCCCCTTTTGATGGCGTAGCCGCTCTGAAAGAGCTAGGGGGGCTAGAGGAGTTAAGGGAAATAGGTTGGTGTCGATTCAAGGGTGTAAGTTTTATGCTTAGTTCAATTTAGGTTTCGGTTCAGATTTCGGTTATTGATCGGGTAGGGATACGATCGATTGCATCACTATTCTATTGCGTCCCTGCCGCTTAGCCTCATAGAGAGCCTGATCAGCACAAGCAATTAAATCTGCTAGAGATAGATTTATGCGGGGAATGACACTAGCCACCCCTAAACTCATAGTAACGTAAGGTTTGACTAGAGATTGGGCATGGGGTATTTGTAATTTCTCAAGCTGCTCCTTGAGGGTTATGGCCACTTGCTGCGCCCCACTAACGGTCGTATTGGGCAACACTACGACAAACTCTTCTCCACCATAGCGCGCCACCAAATCCGCTGGTCTTTTGACATGAGCATTCATGGTCTGAGCTACTTTTTGTAAGCACTCATCTCCAGCCAAGTGTCCATAAGAGTCATTATAAGCCTTGAAATAATCTACATCACAGAGAATTAGGGATAAATACTGCTTTTCCCTGAGCGATCGCTTCCACTCTTGGGCTAAATAATTATCAAAGCGACGGCGGTTAGCTACTTGAGTCAAACCATCTAGATTAGCCAATTTTTTTAATTCTAAGTTCAACTGACGGAGTTGATCCTCCGCTTGGCGGCGCTGAATCAAGGAACCCAACTGATCTGCTACAGCCATCATTAAATGTAAAATATCTTCTTTTATATTCAAAGGTTCTTTACGAAAGAAAAGCATTATGGCCTTGGGGTTTTCCTGACAGATAACCGGCACACCTAAAACCCCATAAAGTCCCACAGCTAGGGCTTTCTCTATCCCTATAAATTTGTTTTCCTCTACTACTTTACTTAAATCATCAATCCATTGAGGTTTTTGTGTCCTCCAGATCAATCCTGCTAGACCAAGATTAGGCGTGAAGTTTAGAGTCTTTTCAAATTCATAGAAACTGATTAAATGGCTATCTCGGATATAGTGTCCTTGGCTACAGATAAAGTAATTATGCTCTTGATCAAAAATCCATACTTCCCCCAAGTCCCAACCTAGACTATGACAAACTTGGGTCAAAATCACCTCCAGCGCAGAATCTATATTCTCTGCCTCATTAATTGCTTGAGATATTGATAACAATAGTTGCAATTGATTATTTTGAGTTTTTAACTGGATTTGAGATTCTTGCCAGCGGAGATGATATTCAATTCTGGCTAAAACTTCTACTGGCTCAAAGGGTTTAGTAATATAATCTACTGCCCCTAGGTTGAATGCCCGGACTTTATCCCCTGCCTCTCCTAAAGCACTAATAAAAATGATGGGAATCTCTTTAGTATCGGGGTCTTTTTTTAGAATCTGACAAAGAGTGTACCCGTCCATATCGGGCATATTAATATCTAGTAAGATTAAATCTGGCTGCATTAATTGAATCGATCGCAGAGCAATATTGCCATTAGGAGAAAAGCGAATTTTGTAGCTATGATTCGCCAGAATTTGCATCAACAAAATTAAATTAGTCGGATGGTCATCCACTACTAAAATATTGTAATGATCCCGATAAGAATTGTATTCCATAGCATAGGTGATAATCTCTGAATTAGTAACTTCGCCTAAGGGTAAGAAATCTAAAACTGCCTCTACTTCAGAATAAATAAAATTACCCAAAATTTCATCTGTATTCAACTCCTTTGATTGCATAGCAAAGATTAATTTATTGTTAAAGGGATAAGTTCAAAAATTAAGAACTTTCACCATTTTTCTATTAGAGCATCTATAGTAAGCAAAACTTCGGTTAGGACATTGATAGACTTTGATAACAAGGGGCTTGAGCCAATTGTCTGTCCTAAGCATAATGACGAACACTATAATTTCTTGGGTTAGGTTTTAAAGCTACTTACAAAAGTCTTTTGAATTTCCTATATCTAATATACAAGAAATGTGTTCTTAGGTCAGTAAGATATTCTGTAATTGAAACAAACCTAGTAAAATCACGGTTACTTAGGTAATTATAATCTACCTAATTCAGATTTATTAATAATTTGGGATTGCCAAAAAAGTAATACAGTAGTTTTCCAGTTTATAGATGATAGACAAAGGGCTTAAATCCCTTTTTTTCTAAGAAAAATGTGTCCCCCTATACCAGCAAAATGATGTAATTCATTATTAATAATGTGCTGTGAGATTTTAAGACATTCTCATCAAAATTTAATCAACCTTTTTTCTCCCTCCTAAAAGTAAATAAGTAGTCATATCACCTTTACCTTTAATAGAAACAGTACCCCGCTCTTGAAAATCAAATTGGGATTGTAATCTTTGGTGGACTATTTCCGTAACTTGAATTTGTCCCGGAATACTGCTAGATTCCATCCGGGAGGCAACATTGACCGTATCACCCCATAGATCATAGATGAATTTGGTTAGGCCAATAACCCCTGCTACCACTGGGCCAATATTAATCCCAATTCTTAAACTCAGGTCTTGGTGATTTCGAGTATTAAAATTCCTAATTGCCTGCTGCATATCTAAGGCCATGTAGGCGATCGCTTGATCATGATTATCCTTCGGCATTGGCAAGCCCCCCACTACCATATAGGCATCACCAATAGTTTTAATTTTCTCTAGGCCATGATGTTCTGTGAGTTGATCAAATTCACTAAAAATCAAATTTAATAATTCTACTAATTCCCTAGGAGTCTTTTGACCAGAAAAATCTGTAAACCCCACCAAATCTGCAAAGAGAACACTAACATCACTAAAACTATCGGCAATTACCTCCTGTTTTGCTTGCAGACGCATAGCGATCGGCTTGGGTAAGATATTTAAGAGCAATTTTTCTGTTTGATCCTGAGCCAGCTTTCGCTCCGTCACATCGGAAACTGTCCCTTCATAGTAAAGAATCTTGCCCCTAGAATCCCGCACAGTCCGGGCATTTTCCGAAATCCAGATCACTTGCTGATCCCGTCGATAAACCTGAGATTCAAATCCTAACACGGCATTATTCGTCTCCACCAAATCCACAAATTCTTGGCGCCGCTGAGAATCTACATAAAGCTGCTGTCTAACATCCCTCAACCCTAAAATCATCTCCTCTGGAGAATTGTAGCCATAAATCTTTGCTAGGGCTGTATTAGCACTGATGTAATGACCATCGGGAGTAGTTTGATAAATACCCTCTACAGCGTTTTCGACAATACTGTGGTAGCGTTCTTGGGTAATGTTGAGAGTCTCTTCGGTTCGCTTGTGCTTAATTAAGGAACCTAGCTGGGTAGCCACCCCATTCACTAGGTCGATTAATTTTTTATCAATAGTACTTACCTTGCGGCGATAAAAAGTTAGAACCGTCAGGACTTCTTCATGAAGAACGATCGGGACTGCTAGAGCCGCCCTCAACCCCCACTCTAGGCGAGGCTCTGGCTGAACAACGAAATTTGCTGTTTGCAAGTCTTCAATCCACATTACCTGCTGGTTCGTCCAAGTTTGTCCCACTAGGCCGACTCCGGGGGCAAGTTTCAAACTTAAGCTCTGACAGTGTAAATCTTGAAAACTACGTTGAAGGGATTTTTCTGGGGAAGAATCATTGCCATACCATCCCGGACTGCATTCCATTAAAGTCCCTTCTTCATTAGGAATCCAAGCTTCCCCATAATCCCACTGAGTACTAATACAAACTAGCCTTAATACCACTTGTAGTGCTGAGTTGACATCTTCTTGACGGCTGACTGCTTGGGTAGTTGCCAGCAATAATCGTAATTCTGCCTCTGACTGGCGACGCAATTCCATCTGTTTACTTAACTGTTGGTTTTGGCGCTGGAGTTGCTGCTGAAGTTGTTGGAGCCGGAGTTGATGTTGGATGCGAGCTAAAACTTCTAGGGGTTCAAAAGGCTTAGTGATGTAATCTACTCCTCCAAATTGAAAGGCTTTGATTTTATCAGTTACTTCTCCCAAAGCACTGATAAAAATTACGGGAATTGCAGCGGTTTCAGGGTCTGCCTTGAGTTTTTGACAGACTTCATAACCATTCAAATCGGGCATATTGATATCTAACAAAATCAAATCTGGAGGATAGGATTCAACGGATTTGAGAGCTAATCCGCCGCTAGGAGCGACTCGAACTTTGTACCCCTGCTCTGCCAAAATCTGGGTTAGAAGACTAAGATTAACAGGGATATCATCTACTACCAAGAGATTTGCTTGGGATGGGGTTATGTCTGACGAGTCTGTGGCTACAGTCATAATTTAGTCAGGATTAGTTAAGGGGTGGACAAGGCTCAGAATAAATTCAAATTGGTATTGGCTAACTAGATTTTTGAGAATTGGGACTAGGCTTGGTTTTACTTGGGAAAGTTCCTCTATTAAAGCATTAATTATTTGTAAATCTCCCACAACTAGAGCTACAGATAATTTTTTCAGCCAATGGTGAGGGATATCTGCAAAATCTGTGGGGGTAATTTTACTAGGCAAGGTCAGGGTGCTGTTGCTAGGCAACGCCGGGGCGATCGCCGGAAATTCCTTCACTATCGGTTGATATTCTGGCCAGGGGTCACTAATGCTTACCTCCAAACATTTATCTGCATATTTATCTGCATATTTATCTGCGAGAATTTGTTGCTCATCACTCCGCTTGGCACTGATTTGAAAAGTAATAATTGTCCCTTTACCTAATTGACTTTGGAGTTGCATATCTCCCCCTAATAGTTGGACAAAATTCTTGCTAATACTCAAGCCTAATCCTGTGCCTTCTGGGGCATTCTGACCGCTCCTAGCCTGACTGAAGGGTTGAAAAAGCTGATCGATTTCTTCAGGGGCAATGCCCACCCCCGTGTCGATCGCCCTAAAACCCAGAGTAATAGGAAAATTGACTTCAGGCGCAAGGGCTGAATTTCTGGAGGCTAAGTTCTCCAGAAGTTCTACCTTAATAGTAATACTGCCCTCGATCGTAAACTTAAGGGCATTCCCGATTAAATTTAGGAGAATTTGGCGTAGTTTTAGTGCATCGGTATAGATATATTGGGGAACTGCGGGAGAGCAATTGCAGCCTAGTTCTAACCCCTGCTGACTTGCCTGGAGGCGAAACATTTCTGTTACTTCAAATAGTAACTGGTGGAGATCAAAGTGCTGTCCCTGAAAAGTAGCTTTTCCTGCTTCGATCTTGGATAAGTCCAGCACTTGATTAATCAAAATCAGGAGATGGTTACCATTAGAAATAATAATACCTAGATTCTCTTGCTGCTTCTTGGTGAGGTTGGATTGAGGTTGAATTAATTTAGAGAAACCCAAAATTGCATTAAGAGGAGTGCGTAACTCATGACTCATGTGGGCTAAGAAAGTACTTTTGGCTTGACTTGCCCCATCTGCTGCTTCTTTGGCTTGGCGTAATTCTGCTTCAACTTTTTTAAGTTCTGTGACATCAGTAGAAGCCCCAATAATTCCCTGAACTTCTCCTTGGCTGTCTAGAAAGGGACTAACCACCGTGTAGTAGTAAAAAGTTTGGCCTTCAAGATTGGTAATTGCTTGAATACTAGATGTTTTGGCTTTGCGCTCAGACATCACACTGCGGTTATCAGCCAGAAATTCTTCAACCTGTCCAGAGTTGAGATTGAACTCATCTGTACCACGTCCGATCATCTCTTCCACGGAGACACCATAAATAGCAGCGGCAGCTTGATTAGCAGTAATAAAATGTCCTTGAGCATCTTTGACAAAAATGGGATTGGGGACAGTATTTAGGACTTGCTGGAAAAAATTACGTTGCTCTATGATATCTACTTCAGCTTGTTTGCGGCTGGTAATATCTTGGATATGGGATACTCCATAAAGGGGCTGATTTTCTTGATCTCGGACTAGGGTAACGCTTAATAAAGCCCAAACTATACTCCCATCTTTAGCTACATAACGTTTTTCTAGATGATAGAAAGGAATCTCTCCAGCCATCATTTTTATGTGTAGGAATTGATCTAAGTCTAAGTCCTCAGGGTAGGTGACATCTTGAAAGGAGAGCGAGAGGATTTCGGACTTTGAGTAACCTAGCATGTGGCAAAAAGCTTGATTAACTTGGAGAAACTGCCCTTGGATATTGCACATATTCATACTAATCACATTGTCGTGAAAAGCATTCCGAAACTTTGCTTCACTTTCTCGGAGGGCAAATTCTGCTAGTTTCCGATCGGTAATATCAATGCCGACGGCGGTGACAAACCAATATTGTTTAGCTTCATCCCATCGAGATAGGAGGTGATCGGAAATCCAGCGCATTTTGCCATCGGGATGGTAGTAACGATATTCCACCGTGAGGGAGCCTTCTCGACAGGTTCTCTTATTAATTCCATCCCAAATAGCTGCCCGATCTCCGGGATGCAGTCGGTTACAAAATAGGGAAAGATCAGTACTTAATTCTTCAGGGGTATAGCCAAATACGTGCTGCTGCCCAGCGGAAAAATACACAGATTCTCGTTGATAATCTGGGAGATGTATCCGAAAGCAGGCGATCGCTGCGATCGTATTATTCAAAACATCCTGAAACAAAGCCTCTGATTCCATGAGAGTTGCTTCGATTAATTTTCGCCGTTGTATTTCTGCCTCCAGCTTGTTGTTGAGGTGAGATGTGGGTTTGTAGAGCTTCAGGTGCTGAGAATTGGCATATCTAAGAATCATTAGACTGCTAAATATAGTAACCAAAATCCAAACTAGGCAGAGCAAAACTAAGGTTTTTCCGTTGGCATCTCCCCCTTGAGTGGTAAACACATAACCTATGGTGATGATGATACCTACAACCTGAAGGATTAAGGGCAAGATCAACAACATTTTGAGGGACGGCTTGCTTGAAAGTAGGGTCATGTAATACCTCAGGGATATAAGCGGAGTCCTGGTAGTTATTCTGCTCAAGGTGTATTCTCTAATTAAGGAGAATCAAGAAATTGCACTAAATTTAATAGTTGCTCTAATTGATAATTATCTACTAATTGTAGGAGGTGGCAAGACAGATAGGGATGGGAATTGGTGATTTTTTGAAGATACGATCGCATGGCACTCATATCTCCTTCTATAATCAATTGCTGAAAATTGTCTAACCACATTACGGGTAAAGGAATAGCTTTTTCTATTCCTAAGGCAGAGTTAGGGTAGTCCCTAAGGGCTATCAACGGGGCGGCCAGAAGGGCAGCTTCTGGATTAGAAGAAATCCCAGATAAATCAATTTCTGCTGGCAATAGAGAATTTTCTAGATTAGTTAAATTCCTCGGTTGGGGCAGGTTGAATTGGAAGGTGCTACCCTGGCCAACCTTGCTATTCAGCGTAATATCCCCGCCGAGCAGGTGAACGAAATGCCTACTTAAATATAACCCCAAGCCAGTTCCTTCCGCTGATTGTTGACCATACTCAGTTTGGCTAAAGGGCTGAAAGAGCCGATCGATCTCTCTAGGATCAATACCCACTCCGGTATCTGTAATCCTAAAAATAATATTTTCCTGTTCATAGCTGACTTGTAGGGAAACACCCCCAGAGTTGGTAAACTTTACCCCATTACTCAAGAGGTTGAGGAGAATTTGCCGTAGTTTAATTTCATCAGTGTTGATCATTTGGGGAGTATCGATCGTAACTTCATAATCTAACCACAGACCTTTTTCTTTGGACTTAAGAGATAGCATTTCCTGAGTTTCTTTTAGGAGAGCAGCCAAATTACAGTCTTTCCGCTGCACTGTCACTTGCTGTGCTTCAATTTTAGATAGGTCTAATACCTGATTAATTAGAGTCAGGAGATGCTCCCCACTCCGGCTAATAATGGCGAGATTATTTTTTTGTTCGGCTGTGAGATTGCTATTTTGTGAGCTAGTCCCAAACTGATTATCCTGCATAATTTTAGAAAATCCTAAAATAGCATTCAAAGGAGTCCGCAGTTCATGGCTCATGTTGGCCAAAAATGCACTTTTTGCTCGATTTGCACTTTCTGCTGCTTCCTTCGCCCGGCGCAATTCTTCTTCGGCTTGCTTAAGGGTACTGATATCTGTAGCAGTCCCAATTACTCCCTGTACCTTACCTTCGGCATCAATAAAAGGACTCAACACTGTTTGATACCACCTCTGCTCCCCAGAAATATTCACAAATTGCTGAAAGGGAATAATTTTAGTTTGTTGAGTAGCTATAACTTCTTGACTATCTAGCTTGAATATCGCTACTTGTTCTTTTGCAAGATTAAAATCTGCGGGGGTCTTATCAATTATTGCTTCTACTGTTTCCCCATAAAAGTCGGCTGTAGCTTGGTTTACCGCTAGAAAGCGTTCCTGTCGATCTTTAACAAAAACTATGGCAGGAACTAGATTTATAATTTGCCGGAGGAAAGCCTGCTGACTAGCCCGCTCTGATTCTGCCTGCTTGCGATCGGTAATATCAATGCCCACGGCCGTGATAAACCAACACTGAGCCACTTCATCCCAGCGAGAGACCAAGTTATCACAAACCCAGCGAATTTTGCCATCCTTATGGTAGAAACGATATTCAAAAATTATCTTACCTAAAGTACAAACCTCTTCTATCTGACCCCAGAAGGTTTTTAACATATCTTCGGGATGAACTCGCGATCGCCATAGACCTTTATTTTCTTGAATCTCTTCAGTGCCATAGCCAAAAACTCTCTCATGACCCTGAGAAATATAAATAATATCTGGTTGATAATTTGGGGGATAAACTCGAATGAATATAATGGCAGCATCCGCCGTATCAAGAATATCTTGCAGTCTGGCTTCTGACTCGGTTAAGAGAGAAGTAATCCAACGGCGCTGTTTAATTTCTATCTCTAGAAGATTATTCGTTTGAGATAGTTCTGCTGTACGTTCCTCTACTTGCTGGGTCAAAGTCTGGTTATAGTGGGCTAAAAGTTCTTTGCTTTCTTGTAATTCTTCAAAAGAAGTCCGGAGTCTATCCACCATATGATTAAAAGCTTGGGCTAATTCTCCCACTTCATCTAGGCGATCGATCTGCACTGGATAATAAAAATTACCTTGGCTAATAGCTTTGGCTGCCCGACTCAAGCGAGATAAAGGTTCTACTAACCAGCGAGCCGTCCATACTCCACCCGTGATACCCACGGTCAGAGCCATCAGGTAGAAAATTAAGTTTAGGTAGATATTTGGTTGGAGAGGGGCAGTAAAACCAAATTCTGGAATAACTGTCACAATCAACCAATCTAATCCCCACGGATCTCGGAAAGGGAGATAACGCACAAAGTGTCGATCTTGCCCTATCCCCGTGATAAATGTACTAATCATGCCTAACGTCTCATTGTTTGAGGCAGAGTTTGAGGCAGAAGGAAGCTGAAACTCAAATTTTTGGGGAGATTGATTCTTCAGCCAATTGGGGTCTTTGGTTTGCAAGTATTGGGCAGTGGATCTAATTAAATAATTACTACTCTCCTGAGCTAGGATTCGTTCCGAATTTCCCTCAGCATTCTGTTGGAAAGGGTTTTCTGCATGGGATGCCGCCACCAATAATCCCGATCGCTCTACAATAAAAACTTCCCCATCTTTAATTCTGGAAAACTGCCCTAGGAAGCTACTAACTTGGGTCAGATCAAGACTAACTGCAAATACTCCTTGCTTCTCCCCTTGGGAGTTATAGGCGGGGGTAGAAGCGTGTAAGGTAAATTTACCGTTGACTATCCGAGCAAGGATGGTATTCCAAATAGGTTTTTGGCTGGTCATGGCAGCTTTAAACCAAGGACGATCGAACATGCCCCGCTCTGGTTTTGGCAAGGGTATTTGTCGCACTACTTTTTTTAGATGATCACCATTAAGGCCTAACTCATGAGTATAGAGAACCTGCGGATTGCTTTTATCTGCAACTGCTAATCTTAATCCTGTTTCTGTTCTAGTGATACCCCGAAAATCTCCTTGGTTATTGGCGTAACTGATAGAAGTAACATCGGAGAATTGTTTAAGCTGATTAGTTAGGTAAGTTTGTAATTTATCTAAGTCCTTTAGGTCAATTTGTCCTAAACGCCCGGCATCGGTATTAATTCGATTAATGAGTTGGGGTTGGGCGAGGTAGTTTTTTAGGTAGAGAGTAATGCGATCGCTAGTTTCATACAAAAGCTGCCCGACTAATCCGCTAACTAATTGTTGTCCATTCAAGGTAGAAATATAACCTGTCACCCCAAATATCACTAGCATCTGGATAGCGATCAAAATAGTCAACACTCGACCAAGGGAATTGCGTCCCCAAATTTTACGAATAAAGTTAGAAATGAATTTTTTCTTAGTATTCATCAAAATTGGAACTGACATTAAATAATTGTTGCCCTACTGCACTTCTCTGTACCCTCTTATACCTTTTTACCTCTATTCCCCCTAAAAAGATCCTTTGGTTAGAAGAAAATTGGCAATCGTAGCTGTGGTTGCCACAATCATAGCTGTGGTTGCCACAATCGTAGCTCCCCACTAATCACCATAATTAAAACTTTGTCTGCTAGGTTCTAAGAAAATATTAAGATATTTGGAGGCGATCGAGCTTATCTAGGAACGATCGAGTAGAGACAATATGTTTAGATAGACCCAGCTTTTCTGGGCTAATTCCTAAAGCTAAACACACCAGTTGAGGTAGGTGCAACACAGGCGAACCTAGTTTTTTACCCATCACTTTTTCTACTTCCGGTTGGCGAGAATCTAGATTTAGGTGACACAAGGGGCAAGGAGTAACTAGGCAATCGGCTCCGGCGGCGATCGCTGCTTGGATATGCCCGCCGGCCATCTGAAAAGATTGTTCGGTGGCATAACTAGCTAAAGGCCAACCACAGCATTGAGTTCTGCCGGGATAATACACCGCCTCTGCTCCTAAAACTCGAAATACATTTTCCATGGATTGAGGATTAATAGGGTCATCAAAAGGCAATTGTTTTTGTCCCCGCAGGAGATAGCAACCATAGAAGGCGGCACACTTGATCCCCTGAAGCGATCGCACCACCCGCTTTTGTAATTCTTCTAGACCATAATCCCCCACCAAAGCCCAGAGGAGATGCTTAACTTCTGTACTGCCTTTATAGGGAGAGCAGCCTTGATCTGTAAGTAAATTATTAATTTCTGTGAGGTAGGCGGGATTGTCTGTTTGGGAAGATTTGAGGCGATCGTCCACCGAGCCAATTACTCCCTGACAAGTACTACAGTGAGTCAGCAAAGGCAATTGTAGTTCTTCCGCCAGCGCAATATTTCGGGCATTAACCGTGTCTTCTAAAAGTTGGGATTCTTCCTTAAAAGTCCCGGAGCCGCAACAGGAGGCTTTTTTTAGTTCAATTAATTCAATTCCCAGGGCTGCTGCTAGGGATGTGGTGGATAAATGCAATTCCCGACAAGCTCCTTGAGCTACACAACCGGGAAAGTAAGCATATTTGAGAATTGAATTCATAATTTTGGTTTACTAATACAGGACTTAGATAGCTATAGAAAAAAGGGGACTTTGATCTAATTCTTGTCCCCCCCTTTTTAAGGGGGCTAGGGGGGATCGAGGTTTAATAAGTTAAAGGATTTCATCCCCGGTCTTTTCCCGGACTCCTTGGACAATGCGGGAAAGTTCACTTTTTTCATTCACAGAAATTCGGGTAGGAGAACCAGTAATAATCCGCTCGTAGTTTCGGAAAGAATCTTTGATTTCTGGGCCATTATGACTAATAGTATATTCCCGAATGCTGGTATCATGAGCCGACCCCCGCATTTTGAAGACATTAATCGCCCTAGCCATTTCCCCCCGAATTTCTACGTATTGCAGCATGATAATCGTATCGGTAATAGTGGAAATATGGGAATCTGTAATGGAGTGCGCCCCCATGAATTGGTCGGTGGTATTGGTAAAAAATCCAGTGATTTCTTCTTGTTTGGCATAGCCAGTCACCCCAATTACAAACTGTCGGAAAGCATTATTACTCACTCCCCTTGCTAGGGCCGAAAGGGAATCGATCGCAATTCGGGAGGGCTTAAAACTAGCAATTTCCATCTTAATAGTTTGCAGATGGTCTTCTAGTCCGGCAGATTCTGGGTAGGTACAAATAATTTTCAGTAAGCCATTCTGCTCCATTTCTTCAAAATTTATTCCCCAAGAAGAAGCATTTCGAGAAAGTTGCGCGCGGGATTCTTCGTAGGCAAACAAGATTGCTCGTTCTCCTTTTAAGCAGGCAGTTTGGATGAACTTACTAACTAAGAGGGTTTTGCCAGTTCCGGTAGCTCCCGTTACCAAAATAATGGAATCTTTGAACAATCCACCCCCACACATTTTATCTAGAGTTTCAATCCCAGAAGATACCCGGATGTTGGACGATCGCTGGGTAAGTTGCATCGCTCCGAGGGGGAAGATATTAATCCCATTATTGGTAATGGTGAAGGGATATTCTCCTTTCATGTGGGTAGTTCCCCGCAGCTTAAGAATCTCGATCGTCCGCCGCCTACGTTCCCCTTCCAAGACATTCCGGACAATCACCACATTATCAGACACAAATTCTTCTACCCCAAACCTAGCCACTGGGCCATACTCATCCACCCGCTCTGTGGTCATAATAGTTGTCACCCCAATATGCTTGAGGCGAGCTACTAACCGAAATATTTCTCGACGCACCACCGAGGCCGCTTCGTATTGCTGAAATACTGCCGTTACTGAATCAATGGAAACTCGTTTGGCTTTATATTTGCGAATGGCATAATCAATGCGTTCAATGAGAGCAGAAAGGTCAAAATTACCCACCACTTCTTGCCCTTCTGGATCCGGTGAAGCATCAAGGATAAATAATTTTCCTTCATCAATTAGGGTTTGTAAGTTCCAGCCTAAACTAGCTGCATTTCTAATAATATCTTTAGGGGTTTCTTCAAAGGTGACAAACACGCCCGGCTCATTGAAAGAAATAATCCCGTTGTAGACAAATTGGGCCGCAAGTAAAGTCTTTCCTGTTCCTGAAGTGCCGCTGACGATCGTCGCCCTGCCGATCGGTAATCCCCCATGAGTAATATCATCAAATCCTTCAATGAGAGTTCTAGTTTTACGGACTGTGAGGCTACTAGTATCTTGGTTGAGGGTTTCAGCTAAGTTGCCATCGCTCTTCTTTTCACTCATAGAAATTTCTCCAAAATTTCCGAAAAAACTTTGCTTACACATAAAATATTTAGTTAACTTTTACCGACTAAAAGCTAAAGACTAAAAGCTAAAGTTTAAATAATTGTTTAAATTTTACCGCAAATTGCGCTCTTGCTCTTGTAAATCCTCGTAGAGAAGTTCTAAACCAATGAGAACCCGTTCTCGATCGGATAGATCCCCAATAATCTTCCGGACTGGGAGTGGCAGGATTTTTGCTAGAGTAGGTGTTGCCATGATCTTATCTTCTTCAGCCAATTGGGGGTTTGCCACCACATCAATTACTTTTAGGGCGTACACTCCTCGAAACTCATGCTCTAGAATATTTTTTAGAGTTGTTAAGGCCTTAACTGAATTAGGGGTATTGCCGGCAATGTAGAGTTTGAGAATATAGACTTTTTTGGGACTAGTCATAGGTGATTTATAGTTAGGGTTTATCAGTAATTTCAAAATTCATCCACTTGCGAGTTACATTTCCCTAGGAATAGAGCGACGATACATTTCACACAAGTGGGCAATAATATCAATTAAGGTCAACCGATAATCTAATAATACTTCTTCACTACGACCCTCCAATTTCAACTGATTGGCAAATTCATCCATTAATTCCATATGAATTTCTACTATTTGTGGTACAGAGATATCGGCAAAAAATGCTCGATTCACAAAACTATCAATGTCTTGATTTAATACTTCATCTCCAGCAAAGTAGCAGAGAACAATATTGCGATATTCAGCTTGCAGTTGGATTAATAATTTTTGCCGTTCTTTGTCAGATAAGTTACGCCAAAAATGCTCAGATTTTCTCTTATAGTACACGCCTAGGTAGCCTAGCCTAGCTTTTAATTTTAGGGATAGCTCATGAGGCATCAGAAAATTTTGGATTTTTGTGTTTGGCGAGGATTGATTTTTGCCGAAGATTTGGGGAAGATGAAGATGACTAGCAAAATCTACAAACTGGGCGATCGCTCTGGGTATCTCAGTACAGATTTCTGATACCTGATGCTCCAATAAATGGATTTCTGCGGGATGAAATAAGTAGGTGGCTTGATAGGGAGTTTCAGTGTTAGATTGATAATCCTGATCTAAAGAATCAGTAAGAATAATTGTTGGCAAAAGGATACCCTGTTCATAGAGGCCATTAACTATGGGCAACAGATGGCGATCGGCTTGGCAGATCAGACAATCTATTTCCTGTTGTTTCTTGGCTATGCATTCCCCAAACTCTTGGGCAGACTCAAACCTATAAATATGATAGTCTTCTTTACCCAAAATCTCTTTAAGGGTATGGGACAATTCGGGAGTATAGACAAAACTACAAATGGACAGCCGGGTTAGCATTAATCACCAAAAATAATAAGATTGCTATACATATTTAAACTTAACTTGAATAAATGCCAATTGTCACGAATTGTAGTTCCATACTATTCCAGCTACTCTTCGCCTTAATTCATAATAAAATTTTGCAGTTATATCTGAAATATCCTTAATAATCTTAGTCTATAGGCAAGCTTAGATACTTCTAGAAATAAGTCTAGATTCCTCTCGATAAACAGCTAGATAAATATACTGAATGCCTACGTCCAGATAAATTGGTAATTCTAAAAAAATTTTACTCTGATTTTTACTCTTATGTCTAGCCTAGATGCCAGTTTACAAGATTTTTTACAGCTATTGCCTGTGCTTCAGTTAGAGGTGCTGCATAGTAGTGATTGGGTAAGTATCTGGGGGTCGATCGAGGAGACCCGTTTAGTGGTTGTGGGGACAGATTACCAACCTCTAGGACTTCTACAGCGTCAGCAACTGCCCAAGGAATTAGAGATGATTTTTGCTCCTTCCCAAGGCACACATCATCCTAGAATCAAAGAATTAATCACCAAAGAAGCTCCCCTATCATTTCCCCTAGAGCCTCTGGTTAAGTTGATCTATCAGGGTGATTTATTAGAACTTTGGCAACAGATGCAGCAGGAGCTTAGTCTTGCCCCACAAAGGTCTTGGGCTTTGGTGGATGGGGAGGGAAAGTATTTAGGGATTGTAGACCCGTGGCAGTTATTACGTTATCTGGCTCCTCATTTGCAATTAAGCAACCCTAATCTGGCAACACCACCTATAAAT
>ENA-OBLH01000100-OBLH01000100.1-metagenomes-genome-assembly--contig:-NODE-100-length-29501-cov-5.21239_pt1 | contig 29501 bp, 22 predicted proteins | sample MGYA00153382_OBLH01 | MGnify analysis MGYA00153382
CGGGGTAGTTGACTCCCTCTCCCGCGCACGGGAGAGGGTTGGGGTGAGGGTGCCGCCCCCGCTTGTTACGATTGCGCCATGTCACTCACCACAAGCCCCAAAAGCAAAACCCATACCAACGCCCCTCTAGCTGAACGCCTGCGCCCGCAAACCATTGCTGAGGTCGTCGGCCAGCGCCACCTGCTGGGCGACGGCAAACCGCTGGCCAACGCCATCAAAGCGGGTGTCCCGCACTCGATGATTTTCTGGGGGCCGCCGGGCGTCGGCAAGACCACGCTGGCGCGCCTGCTCGCCGACGCGTTCAACGCTGAGATGATTGGGCTCTCCGCCGTGATGGCGGGCATCAAGGACATTCGCGAAGCCGTCGAGCGTGCGCAGCTCACGCGCGAGCAGTTCGGACGCCGCACCATCATGTTTGTTGACGAAGTCCATCGCTTCAACAAATCACAGCAGGACGCGTTTCTGCCGCACGTCGAATCGGGCTTATTCACCTTCATAGGCGCAACGACCGAAAACCCGTCGTTCGAGGTGAACTCCGCGCTGCTCTCGCGCGCACAGGTGTACGTGCTCGAAGCACTAGACAACGAAGCACTCGCCACGATGTTCACGCGCGCGATGACCGCGTTGGACGCGAAGTACAGCGTTGACGCCGACGCGCAACAACTGCTCATCGACTACGCCGACGGCGACGGTCGCCGTTTTCTGAATTCCATCGAGCAACTCGATGCGGCCGTTCGCTCGGGAAAGGTTGGGCAGGTTACCGCCGAGTTCGTGCAAGGCTCGTTGACGCGCGCTCGTGCGCGATTCGACAAAGGTGGCGAACAGTTCTACGACCTCATCAGCGCGCTGCACAAGAGCGTGCGCGGCAGCGACCCGGACGCGTCGCTGTACTGGTTTTGCCGCATCCTCGAAGGCGGCGCAGACCCGCTCTACCTCGGTCGTCGCATGATCCGCATGGCTTCGGAGGATATCGGCCTCGCCGATCCACGCGCGCTAGAAATCACGCTCTCCGCGGTTGCCGCGTACGAACGCCTCGGCTCGCCCGAAGGCGATTTAGCGCTTGCTGAGGCCTGCGTATTCCTGGCCGTCGCCGCCAAGAGCAACGCCATCTACCGCGCTTACAAAGAAGCCAGAAAAGCCGCACAAGAAAGTGGCACCCGGCCCGTCCCACTGCGCCTGCGCAACGCACCCACCAAACTTATGAAAAACCTCGGCTACGGCGAAGGCTACCGCTACGCCCACGACGAAGCAGGCGGCTTTGCTGCTGGAGAAACCTATTTTCCCGACGACATGAAAGCGCAACGCTTCTACGAGCCGGTGGATCGCGGCATGGAAGCGAAAATAAAAGAGAAGCTGAACTTGCTGCGAGTGCAGAATAAAAAGTAGGGTCGACAACTTGTTGCCCAAGCGTCGCGTGACGTGAGCCGGGCCCGCTTGATTTCCAAACCAACGCCCCGACTTATCCTCCGTTAGGCGTCGTTGCCCGCGATAAAGCAGCGCGACAGACAGATTAAACCCATAAGAACACGATCAATCATGAGCAAACAAACCCTAAATTTTCAGGCCGAAGTCGCACAACTGCTGCACCTCGTCACGCATTCGCTCTACTCCAACAAGGAAATCTTCCTGCGCGAGCTGATTTCCAATGCGTCTGACGCCTGCGACAAGCTGCGTTTTGAGGCGCTGGCCAATGGCGCGCTTTGGGAAGATGCGCCAAATCTTGAGGTGCGCGTTTCGTTCGACAAGGACGCGAAAACGCTGACCATCAGCGACAACGGCATCGGTCTCACCGAACAGGAGGCGATTGACAATCTGGGCACTATAGCCAAGAGCGGCACGCGTGATTTCTTGAGCAAGCTGGGGGCCGAGCAAAAAGAAAACGCCAAGGAGCAGGGCTCGCTGATCGGACAGTTTGGCGTGGGCTTTTACTCCGGCTTTATGGTCGCAGACAAGATCACCGTGGAGTCCCGTAAGGCGGGTTTGACGCCGTCGGAAGCGGTGCGCTGGGTGAGTGGCGGCACTGGCGAGTTCGAGGTGGAAAACATCATCCGCGCCGCGCGCGGCACCAGCGTGACCCTGCATCTGCGTGAAGATGCGATGGAGTACGCAGCAGCATGGCGTCTCAAGTCCATCATCAACAAATATTCCGACCATATTTCGCTGCCGATTTTGATGGTGAAAGAAGATTGGAAAGAGGGAGAGGACGGCAAAGACGGCGGCATGGTTGCTACCGGCGAATGGGAAACCGTCAACAAGGCGAGCGCCCTGTGGACGCGTCCGAAAAAGGACATCACGCCTGAGCAGTACATCGAGTTCTACAAGCAGATCGCGATGGACGGTGAAGCGCCGCTCGCCTGGAGCCACAACCGCGTTGAAGGCTCGACCGAATACACGCAACTGCTCTACCTTCCGTCCAAGGCGCCGCACGATTTGTGGAACCGCGACAAGAAGGCGGGCCTGAAGCTCTACGTGAAACGCGTGTTCATCATGGACGATGCGGAAGCTTTGATGCCGTCGTATTTACGCTTTGTCAAAGGCGTGGTGGATTCGGCGGATTTGCCGCTGAACGTGTCGCGCGAATTGCTGCAAGAGAGCCGCGATGTGAAGTCGATTCGCGAAGGCAATACGCGTCGCGTGCTGACCATTCTGGAAGACCTGGCCACCAGCGGTGATGATGCTGAAAAGGCAAAGTTCGCGAGCTTTTACGGCGAGTTCGGCGCGGTGCTCAAAGAGGGCTTGGGCGAAGACTTCAGTAATCGCGAAAAGCTGGCGAAACTGCTGCGCTTTGCGTCCAGCACGACGGACGCTGTGAGCGTGAGTTTTGCCGACTACAAAGCTCGTATGAAAGAAGGTCAGGAGGCGATTTATTACATTACCGCCGACACCGTTGCAGGCGCTAAAAACAGTCCGCAGCTAGAGGTCTTCAAGAAGAAAGGCATCGAAGTGCTGCTCATGACGGATCGCGTCGATGAGTGGGCGTTGAACTACCTGCACGATTTCGACGGCACGCAGCTGCAATCGGTCGCCAAAGGCGCGGTTGATCTCGGTAAACTGCAGGACGACGCCGAGAAAAAAGCGGCAGAAGAGGCTGCGGTTTCGTTCAAACCGATTCTTGAAAAATTGAAAGAGGCGCTGAAAGACAAGGCCGAAGACGTGCGCATCACGACTCGCTTGGTTGACTCCGCTGCATGCCTGGTCGTGAAGGATCACGGCATGTCCACGCAGCTAGCGCGCATGCTTAAACAGGCTGGTCAAGAAGCGCCAGAAACCAAGCCTATTCTTGAGGTGAATGCTGAGCATGCGCTGGTGAAAAAGCTGGAAGCATCGGCGGCAAACGAGGCGCTGTTTGGCGATCTCGCGCATATCCTGTTTGATCAGGCGTTGCTGGCTGAAGGCGGGTTGCCGGATGATCCAGCGGCATACGTTAAGCGGGTTAATTCGTTGCTGGTTTAGCTTGTACAAAGGCCCCCCTCCCGCACACGGGAGAGGGAGCCAAACGTAGGTGTTCTTAATGCTGAATTTCAACAACCGCTTCCTGCAATCTCTCCCCGGCGACGCAAATCCGCGTAATCATTCGCGTCAGGTGCAAGGCGCGTTCTGGTCGCGGGTTGAGCCGACGCCGGTTGCGGCTCCGCGGTTGATTGCGTATTCACCGGAAGTCGCAGCCATGCTCGGCCTCAGCGATGCGCAGATGGGCTCAATCGAGATGGTCAACGCGCTCTCCGGTAACGGCATATTGCCCGGCATGGAGACTTACGCTACCGTTTACGGTGGGCATCAGTTCGGCAATTGGGCGGGACAGCTGGGTGACGGCCGTGCGATTTTGTTGGGTGAAGTCGTGGCACCTGACAAGCAACGTTACGAGTTGCAACTCAAGGGTGCTGGCCCGACGCCGTATTCGCGACGCGCTGACGGTCGCGCTGTATTGCGCTCGTCGATACGCGAGTTTTTGTGCTCCGAGGCGATGCATCATCTCGGCGTGCCGACCACGCGCGCGCTGTCGCTCGTTCTGACGGGTGACGACGTTGAGCGCGATATGTTTTACGACGGCAACGCTGCGCCTGAACCAGGCGCGATTGTGTGCCGTACCGCGCCGACGTTCATTCGTTTTGGGCACTTTGAATTGCCTGCTTCTCGTGGCGAAACGGCATTGCTCAAGCAGTTGGTCGATTTCACGATTACGAATTATTTTCCGCATCTGACGGCGTTGCCAGACGGTGAGCGCATCACAGCTTGGTATGGCGAGGTGTGCGTAAGTACAGCGAGGCTCATCGCGCAGTGGATGCGCGTGGGCTTTGTACATGGCGTGATGAATACCGACAACATGTCGATTTTGGGCCTCACGATTGACTACGGCCCGTACGGTTGGGTGGACAATTTTGATCCCGGATGGACGCCGAACACGACAGACGCCGGTGGTAAGCGCTATGCGTTTGGTCGACAGCCTGGAATCGCGCAGTGGAATCTTGCGCGACTCGGCGATGCGTTGGCAACGCTTGACGTAAAAGCAGAAGATATGGCGTCGTCGCTCGCGAAATTCGAGTCAACCTACGGCATTGAAATCACGCGCGTATTCTCAGAAAAATTTGGCTTGTATCAGTGGAGCGATGCCGAAGGCGACCTCGTTGATGACGCGTTCATGTTGATGAATGGTGCCGAGATTGACATGACGATTTTCTTCAGGATGCTGGCTACCGCGCGTCAGGTGGATGAGTTTGCCGATGCGTTTTATCTCGAAGGTCAATGGCAGCAATCGCGCGAAAGATTGGCAGCGTGGTTCGCCCGCTACCTGGCACTTTGCAGTGAGCAAAACCCGACGCCGGAACAGCAAGCTGCTCGCGTGAAACGTATGAACGAAGCGAACCCAAAATACGTCTTGCGCAACTATCTCGCGCAACAAGCCATCGACGCTGCGCATGCGGGTGATGTGTCAAAAATCACCGAGTTGCTCGATGTAATGCGGCATCCTTACGACGAGCAACCGGGCCGAGAAGCGTTCGCGCAGAAGCGTCCGGATTGGGCGCGGCACAAGGCCGGTTGCTCGATGTTGTCGTGCAGTTCGTAGCGGGCATTGGGCGATGCTAGGAGTGGCTTTGCCGCGACCCCATACTTGTTTCAACACAGATCGCGATAAAGCCGCTCCACCGTGCGATCAAGCGAACTCAGTCTTTATCAAAATCCGCGCCACGCCCGCCGACGCCACCGCGTTTGACATCACCTTTTACCGGTTTGCCTTTCGGCCCCCAGCTGGTAGCCAGCGCGCTTTTATCGAGTTTGTTTTTGCGAGAACTTAGCGACGGCAGTGTTGACGGATCGCGCGTGCCCCACAGCGACGCGGCGACGGCACCGTACGCGAACAGCGCACCTATGAGGGCGAACAAACCTACAACCACCGAGGCCACCCATTCGACGGTCGGTTGATTGCTCACCATCGTAAATATCGGAAAAATGAAGCCGCACCACAGCGCGCCAAACACCCAAATGCCCGCCGCGTCGTGCATGCGCTTGTAATAAGAAAAATTGACCAGCGCGCCTAGTGCGCCGAATGCGCCTGCGAGCGCGAACACCGTGAAAATGATCGCCTGCGCTGAGCGCGGCCACAGCGAACCTACTGGCAAATCACGCGACACCACTGCGACGTCCGGCCTGCGCGGGCTTACCCAGATGCTCGCGGTTTTTTGCTCGCTGTGCGCTTTGGCCAGCGCCTTGAGCACGACAGCGTTGACCGGCTCGTCGATGGCCTCATCTTCCAGCACCGTCAGCCGCTCGGTCTCATACGTTTTGCCCGCCACGTCGTAGCGTGCGGCGTACCAGTTGAACGTACCGCCATCGTCCTTGCCGGTGCGCTCGACGATGGTCGCCTCGACCGGCTGATAGTCGCGCGCCACGTTCCAGTTACCCAAGGTTGTGACCAACGGTTTGATAGCAAAAAACCATCCGGTGACGCCGAAGACAATCGCCAGCAACAGCCACGCAAAGGTGACCCCGAGACGTTTGCCCCACGATGAGTAGGGACTGACAGTGGGTGTGCTCATGGCCGAAGAATACGCATATGAAGACTATTCGTGTGCAACAACTTATTGCGGAAACCCATATTTAACGTGGGCTTAGGCGTCAATTTAGGCTCTAGTCAACTTTGGCTGAAAATTCAGTTAAGCCCCCGTTAAATAAGGGTTACATGGAAAAGCTGATTGCGACTCGCGATACGGAATTACCAATTGTTGGTAACAATGTTTTCTCCACGCCCTTAGAAGCAACGATAATTTAAAGACGATTTTTCGTATCAGGAGATGCCATGTTCCGCTTACTTTCGTGTTCTGCCATGTCAAAAGCGGCGTTGGCGATTGCATTTGCTGTGGCCCCCACGCTCGCCTTCGCCCAGCAAAAAGTGACGTTCCAGACCAACTGGTTTGCGCAGGCCGAGCATGGTGGCTTGTATCAGGCGGTCGCCGAGGGCACCTACAAAAAATACGGTCTCGACGTTACGGTGAAGATGGGCGGCCCGCAGGTGAATGGTCTGCAATTGCTCGCCGTCGGGCAGGTCGACATCTTCATGGGCTTCGATATTCAGAATTACAAAGCGTGGGAGCAGGGCGTGCAGGCGGTCAGCGTTGGCACGTTTTTCCAGAAAGACCCCATCGTTGTCATCGCACACAGCGACGTGAAAACGTTTGCAGATTTGAAGGGAAAAACGGTGCTCGTCTCCAGCGACGGCCAGACCAACTGGTGGCCGTGGGCGAAGGCGAAATATGGCTTCAAGGATGAGCAAACCCGACCGTACACATTCAACGTGCAGCCGTTCGTTGCGGATAAAAAAATTGCGATGCAGGGCTACCTGACGTCCGAAACGTTGGCCGTGCAAAAGGGCGGCGTGAAGGACGCGAAAGTGTTTTTGCTGGCTGACCTCGGCTATCCGCCTTACACCGAGACGATCACGGTGCTGAAGAAGACCATCGACAACAATCCGAAGATGATCGAAGCGTTCGTCAAGGCCACGATGGAAGGCTGGAAGAGCTACCTGAAGAACCCGGCACCCGCAAACGCGTTAATCAAAAAAGACAATCCGGCCATGACCGATGAGTTGCTTGCTTATGGCCTGCAAAAGATGAAAGAGATGGGCATTGTCGACGGCGGCGACGCTGCGAAGCTGGGGCTAGGCATCATTACTGAAGCGCGCATGAAGCAGACGTGGGAGATGATGGTGCAGAACAAATTGATTGACTCAACCAAAGTGAATTTCCGGGATGCTTGGACGGACAAGTTTGTTCGCGATTTGAAGGTGATGCCGTGATTGACTCCCTCTCCCGCAGCGCGGGAGAGGGTTGGGGTGAGGGCGATGGCGCAGCGAGACATCCGGCGGTCGACGTTCGCGCGGCAGAGAAAACGTACCCCAACGGGACAGGCGCTTTGCGTGCGGTAAACCTCACCGTTCAGCAAGGCGAATTCATCACGCTGCTTGGGCCGTCTGGCTGCGGCAAGAGCACGCTGCTGAACATGGTGGCGGGGCTGCTCCCACCGAGTAGCGGAAGCATTTTGGTATGGGGCGAATCGCCCGTTGCCAACGCGAAAAGCAGCGCGAGCCATCACCGGCTTTCATTCGTTTTTCAAGAAGCCACACTCATGCCGTGGGCGCGCGTGGCGGCCAATGTGCGCCTGCCGCTTGACCTGCAAGGCGTCTCGCGCGCCGATGCCGACCAACGCGTCAGCAACGCACTCAAACTCGTGGGTCTAGAAAAATTCAGCGAATCTTTTCCTCGCGAACTCTCCGGCGGCATGCAGATGCGTGCCTCGATTGCGCGCAGCCTCGTTACCGATCCGTCTTTGCTGCTAATGGACGAGCCGTTTGGCGCGCTTGACGAGATCACGCGCAACCGCCTAGACGATGAACTGCTTGGCTTGTGGCGTTCAAAAAAACTAACGGTCATTTTCGTGACGCATTCGATTCACGAGGCCGTTTATCTGTCGTCACGCGTGATCGTCATGGCCGCACTACCGGGGCGGGTGGTCGAAGAAGTGATGATCGAACCGACCCTTCCTCGCGATGAAGCGTTTCGCGTTTCGACTGAATTTGCTGCATACGCGAAGCAATTGCAGGATAGCTTGTTGCGTGCTTCGGCGAGTGTTGATGAGGCGCTGGCATGACCCGCATTCAGGCGCAACGCCTGTGGCTGCCAACGCTCGTGGCCGCCATTCTGATCGGGCTTTGGCAATGGTGGGTGGTCGCCTATGAAATCCCGCAATTCCTCGTCCCCAGCCCGCTAGTCGTCGCGCAAACGCTGATCAATGATTGGTCGCTACTAGGAAACGCACTACTCGTTACGCTCAAAGTTACTTTCCTCGCACTCATCTGCTCCGTGCTGCTCGGCGTGCTCATCGCATTCGCGTTCGTGCAAAGTCCGTGGATCGAAACTGCGTTTTTTCCGTACGCCGTTTTGCTGCAAGTCACACCGATTGTCGCCATTGCGCCGCTCATCATCATCTGGGTCAAAAGCCCGACCGCCTCGCTCGTGATCTGCGCCACGCTGGTCGCGTTATTCCCGATCATCGCCAACACCACGCTCGGGCTACGCAGCGTTAATCGCGGTCTACAAAGTCTGTTCAAAATGAACCGAGCAACTCTCTGGCAAACGCTCATGCGCCTGCGCATTCCAAGCGCGTTGCCGTACTTTTTCGGCGGACTGCGAATTTCGTCCGGGCTCGCGCTGATCGGCGCAGTGGTCGCCGAATTCGTAGCCGGAACTGGCGGCACCGGCACCGGCCTCGCGTATCAAATTTTGCAGGCCGGATACCAGCTCAACATCCCGCGCATGTTCGCTGCGCTGGCGCTGATCACGCTAACGGGCATCGTACTCTTCGCGTTAATGGGCGCGCTGTCGACATGGGCGTTGGGGAGTTGGCACGAGAGCGAAACGGGCAACGCTGCTTGACCTGTTGTCGGGTCGAATCCACTTAACTTCTCTGTCATTCCCGCGAAGGCGGGAATCCAGACCGAACCCTACTTCGACTGGTAATCTTGCATCAACAAACGACCAAGAAGTATTCATCATGAATCAGCCCGATCCCGTACAGTCACCCGAAGAATTCTTTGCGGAACGAATAGCTCGTGTCAAAGCGCAACCTGGTGGCATGTCGCGTGCGCTTGATGCAGCGTGGGCGCACAATGCGGACGCACTGCCTGTCGCTGGCGACGAATTTCCTGAAAGCCCGTAACGCAGATGCGGCATCCGCGCCTTCCGACTCATTCAGCAAACAAATCTGGGTGATCCACCGGTTTTGATTTGTTGGATTTAGGCACCTTGGCCATTTGCGTCTCATCGAACACACCGGCGATTCGCAGTTCATATGCGCTCAGGCATGGCTCGGCGCAGATGCGTTCGAGCAGCGCTGTCTGCGCTGGCTCACACTCGATGAGCAGCCCCAACACATTGAGCACGTTGAGCAGTTCGGTAGTGTATTCCGCGAGCCAAAAATCGGGCTGGATGTTGCCAAGCGGCGAGGGCGGGCGACGGTCGCCGATGATCGGGCGGTCACGGTTCTTTTTGCGGTAGCTGAACCACTGCGTGAGCACTTGTTTGCCTGACACTTCGTAGTGCCACATCGCGGGCGTGACGTACTGGATGTAGCCGCTGCCGACGTTCAGCCGCTGCTTTGCGCTGTCATAGTTCATGGCGTCTGGCATCAGCGCAGGGTCTTGCGAAATCTCGCCGCCTTGTGGCACTTGGGGCCGGCGCGTTGTGGGTAGGCGCGGTGGCGATGCGGGCCGGTGCTTCTCGGGATGCGCGGCATCCGCCATGCGCTCGCCGAAGGTGTGCAGCCACACGATAGTGCGCCCGAGTTCGACGCCTTCAGCAAAGATATTTGCGTCTGCAGTGATCGGGATGCGCAACCCCGGCGTCGAAAGATCGTCCTGAAATTTCGCGGTGTACGCTGGGTTCGCGGCGACGGCGGCGATGTAGGCGACGAGGTCTTCCGGGGTTACTGCGATGCCGAATTTGTTGGCGAGGAATTTGGCGAGTGCAGGGCGGACATTTGATGCAGACGCATTCTCATCTCGCCAAAGTGGAAAAACTCTGCCGCCGAACGAACCCTTGTAGTGGTCGTGATCAGGCACATGAGATGTGAGCGTCAATGCCGGTCCGCTCTGCGGTGAAGTGCGTTCAAGCGCGGTGATAAAAACCTGATTGTTTCGCGCTACCCATAAAGCGGAATTGATCTGGGTTAGGACACGCGTATCGGGAATGATCCACTGGCGATTGAATGATCGAAAACCGTATCGCATCGGCGGGTTGCATTGCTTCGTCTCCTTGGCAATGGGCGTGACGTTTGGCGCATAGCCAGGAACTGATTCGCTGACGACCGAACCAATGTGACGATCAGACGGAACGCCGTCTCGCAAAGTCGGATGAAACAGCGTTTCCTTCTCGGATTCAGGCGCATGAATCAACGTGTCCCATCGACGAGTGAGTGACTCCGCATCCGGCGCAATGACCCACGTTCTTTTCGGCTGCACGCCTGACCCGTTGTAAATGAACAAATCGTCCAGCATTGGAAACGTGGCCCACGCTCCGGTAGATGCGGGCAAGAACGGCGCACGCCATTCCGTCGGGCAATTCACCCACGCCGAATCCGTCAACGAAATTTTGTCGAGCGCCACAAACTTTTCGTTGCGATGCCCGCTCGGCAGCGCGCGGAAGTGAACGTTGGCGGCGGAGTCCACTTCTTTCTTCGGCGAGCGCGCCGCCAGCACGATGCAAATCGGTTGCTGCACGCCCTGGAAAATGCGGGTGTTCACCTCGGGTTGATGGCCTTCGGGCGAGCAGTCGATGACCCAAATGTCGTCGCAGGTGCGGCGCATGTAGTCGCGCATTTTTTGAAAACCGGGGCCACCGAGAAAGCCCGCGACGGTGATGAAGCAGACGATGCCCGTGTTGTTGGCAGGATGATGATCGAATACCTTCCACGTCGCCCAGCGCCAAAAGTAAACGTAGAGATTGCGCAGGTGTTTGCTGTGCGCGCTGACCTTCCATTCGCGCGGCGGCATCCATGCAGCGAGCGGCGCATTGCTCTGGTTTTTGGCTCCTTCGCCTTCGACCCAGCCGCCACGACCCTTGGCCTTTTCTTTGTACGGTGGATTTCCGATGACCACCGTGATCGGTTCATCGCGCTTGATTTTGTTGGCATCGCGACGCGACTTGGCGATGTTGGCGAGCACGCCGGGAATCCAGCTTTGATCATCGTCCGGGTTGCTCAGCGTGTCGGTGACGAACATGCGCGCGTCCTGCTTCGGCGGCGCGCCAGTCAGCTCGACAATTTCGGCCAGTATCCGAAGCTGCGCCACGGCGAACGGGCCGAGCTGCATCTCAAACGCAATGAGGCGGCCGACGGCTTCGTTGATCTTGCCCTTGACTGCACCCTTGCCCTCATCTGCCTCCACCGTTTGCGCAATGCGGCGCAGCACGCCAAGTAGAAAAGTACCGGTACCAGTGGCGGGATCTGCCACCATCACGCTGTGTGAGGCGAGCCCCGCATGCAGGCCGAAGCTCGGGCTTTTGAGCGCTTCGTCCACCAGTCGCACCATGCTGGCCACGGCCTCGGGCGGCGTGTAGTACGAGCCGGTGAGTTTCCTCAGCGCGTGGTCGTAAATCTCCAGGAAGTCTTCGTAAAAATACAGCCAAGCTTCTGGTTTGCCTTTGCTGATTTTTGTCCAGTCCACCACATCGAGCACACGGGTGAGTGTGCCCAGCGAGGTCTTCAAGGTCTTTTGGTTATCGGCGTTATCGGTGAGCAGTCGTAGTGCTGCGCCAATGAGCGAGCTGGATTTGCCGAGTTGCTGCGCGACTTGATCGAGGCCCTGACTGAGCGGAATGTTTTTTGCCCGCGCCATCAGCAAACCGAAGGTCACGGCCTGCGCGTAGCCGTCGGCAAAGCGCTCGTCGGTGGCATCGGGGAACAGCAGCATTCGCCAGTCGGCGGCGAGGTCGGTGAGGGCCTCGCTTTTGAGCGCCAATTGCTCAATAACTTCGTCACGCAGCAGGCGGCACAGGTGGGCGCTGGTATGCGCCAGTTCGCTCGCGTTGCGCGGTGGTTGCGGGCTCCATTGCAGGAAATTTTCGAACAGGCCGTGCAGGCTGTCAGGCGCTGCGAGCTTGGCACCAGACGATTCGATATCGCCGGTCAGGCGAACGACTGCGCCGATAAGCTCGCCGCTTTGCCACAGGCTGAACTCGTTGCCGTCGGTGTAGATCAGGTTGGGCAGCGAACGCAGGCGCTCCCATTGGCCTTTGTCGTGCGCGTCCTTGAACTTGCGCGGATCGGCACCCTTGCCGGGTGCCTTCAGCTCGATGTGCCCTGCGAGCGCGTTGCGCACGGTGACGGCGTAATCGGGCCGGGTTTTAAGGTCGGCGAGGTGGGTTTCGCCAACGGCGTCGACGTCCTGCGCTGAGAGGTTCGCAAGCGTCGCCATCGCCTTGAGTAGGGCTTCAAATGGCGCGCGCAGTTGATCCTCAGGAGCACCTTGTGCAGCTGGGTTGGCGAGCTTGGCTTTGGCGGCTGCGCCGAAGGCTGAGATCGCGTCGCTGAGAGTAGAGTTCGGGGTAGGCGTCAACGTGATCGCTCCTTTGGGGACAACATTGTTGCATTGGGCGCGCTTGGCGCGAAAATCGGTGCAGGCGCGAAGTGGCCTTAGACGGAAACGTGTATTAGATAAGGGATAACGCGCCTATTACTGCAATCGTCGATGTTCCCCTAAATGCTGGCTTAATCCCTGTGAACGCTTGCTATTAGGTAAAAGCCACGCTGTTTGAACGCGCCCCAAATTGCCTGTAAACTACGGCATATGGATACGCAATTAGCCACCCGCAACGCCGCTCGCCTCATGCTGGTTGGAATGAGCGTGGTCGTTCATCAGGGCGCTTTCAGCCGCTCCTCCCGCTCCCGCTAGGCGGGACAACTTTTTCTTCTCCCCCGTCTTTGATCGCGCGCGGCTCGTGCCTGCGCTCCCTCTTTTCGCACCCAATTTTTACGAGTGACACATCATGTTTGACATCAATCTTCTGCGCAACGAAATCGCGGCCACGGCTGAGCGGATGAAAGCGCGCAACACCATCATTGACGTCGCCGCGTTCGAGGCGCTGGAGGCTGAGCGCAAAGCGCTGCAAATTCAGACGCAAGACTTGCAACAGCAGCGCAACACGCTGAGCAAGGCCGTCGGTCAGGCCAAGGCCGCGAAGGACGAGGCGAAAGCACAGGCGCTGCTTGCCGAGGTCGCGGCGGTGCCCGAAAAGGTCAAGGCGAACGAGGTGGCGCTTGCGATTATTCAGGACAAAGTCAATACGCTGCTGATGACGATGCCGAACTTGCCGCAGGCGAGTGTGCCGGTGGGCAAAGACGAGCAGGGCAACATTGAGCAGCGGCGTTGGGGCACAGTGCGAGCATTCGATTTCGAAGTGAAAGATCACGTCGCAATCGGCGAAGCGTTGACCACCACAGCAGGCGCGCAACTCGATTTCGAAGCGGGTGCGAAGCTCTCTGGCGCACGGTTCACGGTAATGAAAGGCCCGCTCGCGCGCATGCACCGCGCGCTTTCGCAGTTCATGCTCGACACGCATGTGAACGAGCATGGATTCACCGAGTGTTACGTGCCCTACATCGTGAATTGGGAAAGCATGACGGGCACCGGACAGTTGCCGAAATTTGAAGAAGATTTGTTCAAGGTGCCGATGCCAACGGAAGAAGGCGGAGAACTGAAAAATCGCTACCTGATCCCCACCTCGGAGGTCTCGCTAACCAATCTCGTGCGCGACACGATGGTGCCCGCTGAGGCCCTGCCCATGCGCCTCACCGCGCACACGCCATGCTTCCGCTCGGAGGCGGGTAGCTACGGTCGCGACACGCGCGGCATGATTCGCCAGCATCAGTTTGACAAGGTGGAGATGGTCTACATTACCAAGCCCGAAGAGTCGAACGCGATGCTCGAAGAGATGACCGGCAACGCCGAAAAAATCCTGCAAAAGCTGGGTCTGCCGTATCGCGTGATGCTGCTCTGCACCGGCGACATGGGCTTCGGTGCGACCAAGACTTACGACCTCGAAGTGTGGCTACCTGCGCAAAACACCTATCGCGAAATTTCGAGCTGTTCGAACTGCGAAGCGTTTCAGGCGCGACGCATGGGCGCACGATTCAAGAATGCGGCGGGCAAGAACGAACCGGTACACACGCTGAACGGCTCGGGCCTCGCGGTGGGGCGCACGCTGGTGGCGGTGATGGAGAACTATCAAAACGCGGACGGCTCGATCACTGTGCCAGAAGTGTTGCGGCCTCACATGGGTGGGCTTGAGGTGATTCGCTAAGCATCTGTAGGAGCGGCTCGTCACGTTACAACCTGTTACATGACCGCTCCGTACTGACTGTTTCCGCGCTACAGTTCATTTCATAACGATGGGGGTGGACTGATGAGCGAACACAGCGGTAATTTGATTCGAAGCGAGCTGGAGCGCCTGCTCGACAGTGACTTCCTGCGTCGTTCACCAAGTCATCTTCGACTACTGCGCTACCTCGTTGAACGTCGCTTGGTCAACGATGATGGCGCGTTGCGCGAGATGTCGATTGGCATTGAAGTGTTTCATCGCAATCCGTCGACCTACGATCCTAAAAGCGATCCGATTGTCCGCGTCAACGTGAGTCGTTTGCGCGAGCGGCTGGTCAAGCATTACGCGATGTTTGAAGCGCCGCCTCAGGTGCGCATTGATTTGCCGAAGGGGCGCTATGTGCCCGAGTTCGTGGAGCTCGGTGCGCGGCAGCTGGCGGCACCGCGATTACTTGTATTGCCGTTTGTCAGCGAAGGTCGTGATGATGCGGTAGCGACGTTACTTTTTGAGTCGACGATTGGCGAGCTGCAATCGGTGTTGCAATTGCTGGTGCTTGGCGCGCGATCTGCGCGTGCGGTGGCGGACGATGATCCGCTGGATTCAGCGCGACGGGTGAATGCGCAGGCAGTGTTGTCGTCGCGAATCGTGCGCGTGGACGAGGTGCTGCATGTTCACACCATGCTGTTGTCTGCGCCGTATGGACATATGATGGGCAGCAAGCGTTACCAGCGTTCCACCACTGAATCAGACGCTGATTTTGTGGATCGTTTGAGTCGGCAGATTCGTGAAGACTGCTTGCAGTTGCAAGCGGATTTGCTGCCCGGTGAATACGCGATGCCTGCGCGGCGCAAAGGCTTTGCGGGCGTGCCGCGTGATGCCTCGGACGCGTTCGTGCAATCGCGACGCGCGACGGCGTTGGGCACGGCAGAAGGACATCTGCAAGCGCGCAATCTGCTCGAAGCAGCGATTGTCGCCGCGCCCGATTTTGCGATGGCGCATGCGTCGCTCGCAGCCACGATGGGCAATCTGTCAATGTACGAGCAGTTGACGCCGGATACTGCGTGGCGCATCGGCAGCGCGGCGTCAAAACGAGCGCTGGAGATTGATCCGGTGGAGCCGAGCGCGTATCTGAACTTGGCCGCCGACAAAATTTATTACGAGTACGATTTTCCGGCGGCGCGTGAACTGTTGCTGATTGCGCGGAAGTTAGCGCCGCGCCATCCCGGCGTGCATATGTTGATGGGCACAGCGGCCTCGTACTGCGGCGAATTCGCAGCGGCGCTCGATCATCTCGACGCGGCGCAGGAAGTCGATCCGCTGTTCCCCGCTATCCGCGCCAATCGTGGCGTTGCATATTATTTTGCGGGCCAGTGTGATGAGGCTAATCGCGTGTTTATCGACCTGCTCACCGAGTATCCGCAGCGCACGGCCACGCGCGTTTCGCTCGCCGCATCGCTCACGATGTGCGGCGCGTTTGCGGCGGCGCGGAACGAGTTGAACGCGGTCATCGAACACGATCCCGACGACGCCAGCGCACGGCTCGCGCTTGCCATAGTCAACGCTCGCGACGGAGACAAACGGCAAGCGAAAAAGATCGTCAATGCGGTACGCGCGAGCAGCGATATTGAAAAGACCAACCCATCAGCGCTTGCCGGCGCCTGCGCGCAAATCGGCGAGCTGGAAGATGCGATGAAGTGGCTCACGCTCGCTGCCGATTCGCACGAAGGTGGATTTGCGGAAGTGCAAGTTGATCCCCTGCTTGCGCCGTTGGTACGGATGGACGCGTTTAGCGCGTCGCTGTCGAAGTACGGTTTGTCGGCGCGGCAAGTGGCGACGGTTTAAGGCTACTTTGACACTATAAGCTTTAGGCTGAAAGCGCCGTTGCATTTGGGCATGGCGCTATAAAGTGACGTAAGTCGACTTGCGGCGCTTTGTGCGGTTAGGCCCAATGAAATAGGGGATCAATCGAAAAGCTGTAGCGTGGGAAACTTGTTGCCCACGCGATATCGACCCAATTCCTCTGTCTTGATGAGATGGGGTAAACGGCAAGCTGCGTTACTCGATCTTGAGTCCCGTCTTCTCGATAATGCGCTTCCACGTCACCTGCTCTTTCTTGATGAACGCGGCAAATTGCTCCGGCGTGCCGCCGCCAGCGCGAGCGTCGTCCTTGGCAAAGCGTGATGTGATGCCATTGCTCTTGAGCGCTTTGTCCGCAGCGGTTGCGATCATGTCGATGACAGCCTTCGGAGTTTTTGCGGGCACCAGAATGCCGTACCACTGCGACGTCTCAAAATCCTTGTAACCGCTCTCGTCCACTGTTGGCAGGTTGGGCAGCGTGGTCATGCGATCCAACGACCCGACGGCGAGCGCGCGCAGCTTGCCTGCATCAATCTGGCCCTTGAGCGCGGGCGCGCCGGTGAACGTGGCGTCTACGCGGCCACCGAGAATGTCCTGCAACATCGGGCCGGTGCCTTTATACGGCACGTGAATCATCTTGATGCCGCTCTCGGCCATGAAATATTCCATCGCCAGATGGCCGGACGAGCCATTGCCTGCCGAGCCATACGTCAGCGTGTCGGGCTTCGCTTTGGCCAGCGCCACCAGTTCTTTCAACGTCTTCGCTGGAACGTTTGGTGTGACCGCCAGAATGTTCGGCACCCGCGCAAGCAGGATGACTGGCGCGAACTCCTTGTTCACGTCATACGGATGCTTGGGCATCGCGTACGGATTCACGGCCAACGTGCCAACATGACCGAGGATCAGCGTGTGGCCGTCGGGTTCAGCCTTCGACACTTCCTGCATCGCAATGACGCCCGCACCACCCGGTTTGTTTTCAACAAAAACGGTTTGCCCGATGCTGGTGGATAGTTCCTGCGCGACCGCGCGGGCGACGATTTCACTGGTGCCGCCGGGCGCGAATGGCACGACAAAACGAACGGGTTTGGTGGGCCACTGCTGGGCTTGCGCGGCGGTGGCCACAGTGGCCAATATCAGGGTGGTGAGGATGCGAATCATGGTTCAATTTCTTTCTGAAAACGGTGTTAGTCGACGGAGATGCTGCGCTCTTTGACGAGTCGGGCCCACAGGGTCGTTTGTTGACGGATGAATTGCTGCGCGACGTCCGGCTTTGCCGTTTGCGGTTCACCGCCGAGTCGGGTAGGGTAGGCAGTCTCTGGCCACCATCAAGTCACGTTGTCTCGCAATCAAGCGGCCAGCAGCTCCACATGAACATGCCGCCCGAGTGCTGCGGCTATGTTGACCAGCGCATCTAACGAAAACCGCGCGATCTGCCCACGCTGCAAATCGCTGATGCGTGGCTGCGTCACGCCACAGCGTCGCGCAGCCTCTGCCTGCGTCCAGCCTTGCGCTTCAATGAGTTGCGTGATCTTGTCCATGAGCTCAGAGCGCACGCGCAGATTCGTAGCCTCTTCGGGCGTGTCCGCAATAGCGTCCCACACGCTATCGAAGCGTTCTCCCGTAGTCGGCTGAGTGGTTTGTTTTTTCATAACGGGACTTTTGCTAGTTGCGCAAAACGTGCTTTTGCTTTGTCGATATCTAGCTTAGAGGTGGTTTGGGTCTTTTTCTGAAACGCATGAAGCACGTATACAGCGTCAGCACGTCGCGCGGTGTAGATCACGCGAAACGTACCCGCGTCATCCCACAGCCTAATCTCCTCAACGCCTTTTCCGATTGACGGCATCGGCTTGAAATCATTGGGCTGCTCGCCTTGCTGCACGCGGCTCAATTGACGACCCGCCGCTTGGCGCGCATCCATCGGGAAATCTCACAAGCACTTTAAGGCATCGCCTAAAAACTTAATCGGCTTCATTGGCAAAATTATAGCGATTTGAATATATCGCTAATTATGGTCGGTACGCATCTGTCTCTACTGCACAGCACGGCAGAGGGGCGGGCGGTGATACACGTGATACTTCCGTAAACCGCTTTCCTGCCGTACATTTTCACGCAACAACCTTAGCCAACGAGGGGATCCATGAAGCCTACGCAGCATTTCGCATCGGTGCGCCAATGGAGGGCGCCTGTGTCTTTGGCGTTGACGGTCTTTTTTTTTAGTCGCAGCCGTGTTCGCTTCATCTACCTCGACGGCTGCGGGTCTGAACGACACTGGGTTCACCACTTGTACGGATGCGGCCGGGGCTACGGTCAGTTGCACGGCGGCTTCTGCCGTGCAGGGGCAGGATGCGCGCTATGGTCGCGATGCGGCTGCGGGCACCAGTGCGCTGACTAAGGTGGGCGGCGGCGCGAACGGATTTGACTTCACCAAGATCAGCAATGCGGGTGCCGTGTTGCCCGCCACCGCGCCGTTGGACACGGCAGCGGGCGAATGGGGCTGCACCTATGACAACACGACGGGGTTGATGTGGGAGGTGAAGAGGACTGATGGTGGTCTACGTGACCAGTTTCACACTTACAGTTGGTATAACCCCGATGCGGCCACGAACGGCGGCGCTGTCGGCGTTGAGAGCGGAGGTGGCTGCTTCAGTGCCGGTCGGTGCGATACCTCGAAGTTTGTTCAAGACGTCAACGCAACCAACATGTGCGGTCGCGGCGATTGGCGCTTGCCCACTACTCGTGAGTTATTCACATTAGTTAAGTTAGTTGGCAGTCCCACGATTGACTCCGGGTACTTTCCAAACACGGCAACGATGATCCCTTCGCAGTCCGCTAACACTTTCGCCCGTTACTGGACTTCCTCCCCGGCTCCAGCGACGTACATTTGGACGATTGACTTTGGGAGTGGTCGCCATTCCCTTGGTACGGCAGCGAGCGTCGACAGTCAAGGCAGAAAAGTCATCCGTCTCTCCCGCACAGGACTTTGACGTTCAATCAGCCGGGGAGGGTGGGCAGCCTCTGCCCACCATCACGTTGCACTACACGATGGGTTGATATGCCAAACCTTGGTGGACACGGGTTGCCAACCCTACAAATATGCGGCGCAGGCGATAGCTGACTATGCGGGTTCTGCGGCGCAGTTTGATGTGTTTGGACGATCAAGTTCCGCGCCGTTGGCCACGACAGACGGGTTGGTGTTGCTGCGGTTGATGTTCGGCATGCCGGATGATGCGTTGCTGAGCGGTGTTGCCGTGCCGCCAGGTGCGCTGTTCGCGACGAGTGGTGCGGTGCGGGCGAACGTGAACGGGAAGTGCGGGACGCGGTTTTGACGTTCGTGTTCTGTGGGAGCGATTCCATCGCGATTTTTTAGCTTGCAAAGCGACGCACTCATCGCGGTGGAACCGCTCCCACAGTTTGGCCCGGTGAAGCACCGCTAACATCGCCACTCATGCGGAATAAATCTCCGCCAAAGGTGCCACCATGTTGCGAATCACTGAGCTCAAGCTCCCCATCAATCACGCTGAAGCCGACCTTGCCGCCGCGCTGGTTGCGCGGCTGGAAATCAAGCCCGAAGCGCTCCTGAAATTCATCGTTCTCCGTCGCGGTTACGACTCGCGCAGGAAGGCGGATATTCAGCTTGTTTACACGCTGGACGTCGAGGTTGCGCCCGCGCACCAGGAGTACCTGCTCAAAAAATTCCGCAAAGATTTGCACGTCGGCGTCACGCCGGATACGTCGTATAAGTTTGTTGTCCCTGCGGGTAAATTCGCCGAAGCGGTCGCGGAAAAAGCATTGCGCCCCGTGGTCATCGGACTCGGCCCGTGCGGCATGCTGGCGGCGCTGATCCTCGCGCAAATGGGTCTGAAACCGATCATCCTTGAGCGCGGCAAAATCGTGCGCGAGAGGACCAAAGATACGTGGGCGTTCTGGCGCAAAGGCGAGCTTGATCCTGAGTCCAACGTGCAGTTTGGCGAAGGCGGTGCAGGCACGTTCTCCGACGGCAAATTGTGGTCGCAGGTGAAGGATCCGAAGCACTACGGTCGTAAGGTGTTGGAGGAGTTCGTGAAAGCGGGCGCGCCGGAGGAAATCATGTACTCAAGCAAGCCACATGTAGGCACATTTCGCCTAGTCAAAATGGTCGAGCATATTCGCGGCACCATCGAATCGCTCGGCGGTGAATTTCGTTTTCAACACAAGGTGGTTGACATTGAACTCGAAGCCGGTGCAACCTCCAATGATCGTAAGCAGATTCGCGGCGTGGTGCTTGAAAACGGCGAAACCCTTCGTGCCGATAACGTGATTCTCGCGATCGGTCACAGCGCGCGCGACACCTTCCAGATGTTGTTTGATCGTGGTGTTTATATCGAGGCCAAACCGTTCTCCATCGGCTTCCGCATTGAGCATCCGCAGGGCTTGATTGATCGTGCGCGCTTCGGGCCCAGCGCGGGCAACCCTGTGCTCGGTGCAGCCGATTACAAGCTTGTGCATCACGCCAGCAACGGTCGAGCGGTGTACAGTTTTTGCATGTGTCCGGGTGGCACCGTGGTGGCAGCGACGTCAGAGCCGGGGCGGGTGGTGACCAACGGTATGAGTCAATATTCACGCGAAGAGCGCAACGCCAACGCGGGCATCGTGGTCGGCATCACGCCGGACGATTATCCCGGCCATGCGCTCGCGGGTATCGACTTTCAGCGGCACTGGGAAAGCAAGGCGTACGAGCTCGGCGGCGGCACGTACAGTGCTCCAGCGCAATTGGTGGGCGACTTCGTGCTCGGCAAGGCGTCGACTGCGTTCGGCAGCGTGCAGCCCAGCTACACCCCCGGCGTGCATCTGACGGACTTGGCCTCGGCCTTGCCGGACTACGCGATCACCGCGATTCGCGAAGCGCTGCCCGCGTTTGACAAGCAGATTCCCGGTTTCTTCATGGCCGACGCTGTCTTGACTGCGGTGGAAACGCGCACCAGCTCGCCGATCCGCATCAAGCGCAATGATGCCGATTTGCAGAGCGTGAACGTGCGCGGTCTGTTCCCGGCTGGGGAGGGCGCGGGCTATGCCGGTGGCATCATGTCGGCGGGTATTGACGGGATACGCGTGGCGGAAGCCGTGGCGCTGAGCATGGCAGTTCGCGGGTAGATTTGCTAGCAGAGTTTTCCGCTTTCGGGCGCGACAAAGCCGATAAGTAAATCATTCTGGACGCGGCGCGGTAGTAAAACTCAGAAAATGCTTTTGTCATCAGTTCGAATCAAATTGCTGCGACACATTGGTGGTGAATGTGGGCGATCAGGAGGTTTTGCCCGGCGACAGCGCCATCGTTCAGGACGAAGACGTGATCGAGGTCGGACCGTACCTGCTCAACGCCCGTCTGCACTACGGCCAACGTGTTACCGCCCCGGTGCTAGTCACGTCCCCAGTTGCCGTGCCTCCTGCTGTGACCGCAGAAACGCTGATGCAGGCATTCGCGCACGGTGCGGGCATGTCTGATGACGCGTTCAAAGCGGGCCTCACGCCAGAAAACGCCGAGTTGATCGGCGGCATGGTGCGCCATGCCGTTCAGGGCGCGATGGATTTGCTGGCGGCGGGCGCAATCACGCAGCGCGAAATTCGCGTCAAAACCGCACTGGTTGCCGAGCAATCGAACAATCCGCTGCGCTTTTTGCCGACGGCTGAGGCCGCGTTGGTGCAACTGCTCACGGGGCATTTGCCCGGCTTCATGCACGGCACGCGCGCCATTCCACATGCGTTCGCGGACCTGCTCGCGCATGACGCGGGCGTGATGGCGGGCATGCACGCCGCGCTCGCCGACATGCTGGTTCGACTTGACCCGCGCAGCGCCGACGTGGCCATCCAATGCTCGCCCGAGATTGCCTTGATCATTGCGCCCAGCGCTGAAAAAGCGCGCTGGTGGGACACCCAAAATGACCGTTACGCGCGGGTGGTGGCGCTCGCCGAGGACAGCTTCGAAGACGCGTGGGGGCGCGTGTTTGTAGACGCGTACTCAAGCGCAGCAGAGAACACCCGGACCAGGGCCTTGCCGGTGCCTGCTGGCCCAGCGCCGTTCAGCAGCGCCCTGACTAATTCAACGATAGAAGACCCATGCCTCGCGTCATAGAAGCCATTACGCCGCTCGCTCCGGACGATCTCATATTCCACGCCATGACAGGTGTTGAAGCGCTCTCTACCCTCTTTGACTTCACCGCCACCCTCGTCTCAAAACAGATCGGCATCGCGCCGAAGACCTTGCTGGGCAAAGACATCACCGTCTCCATTGAAACAGAAAACAGCGGCCCCAAGCGTTACTTGAGCGGCGTCTGCACGCGCTTTGCGCTGATCGGTCGCCACAACGAGTATCACGTCTATCAGGCGACTCTCCGGCCGTGGCTGTGGCTCGCATCCCGCCGCTCTGACAGCAAAATATTTCAGCAGAAAAAGGCGCCCGCCATCATTGAAGAAGTGTTGGGCCAATACGGTTTCCCGATCAAGCGGGCGCTGTCCGGCAGGTACCGCCTGTGGGATTACTGCGTTCAGCATCACGAGACTGACTTCAACTTTGTCTCGCGGCTGATGGAGCACGAAGGCATCTACTACTACTTCGAGCACAACGCAGGCACACACACGCTGGTTTTGTGCGACGGCTTAAGCTCACACAAGCCCCTCTCGCCCCGATCCGGCATCAACTATTTCGGCATCGATGCGGGTGCGGACGCACGTGAAGAGCATTTCTACACGTGGCGACCTCGCGAAGAAATTGATCCCGGTGAATACCTCTCGGACGACTATGACTTCACCCGTCCCAAGGCAGAACTCGCCACCAAAAATAAACGTCTGGTCGGTCACACTTTTGATACATGGGAACGCTACTCATGGCCCGGCGGCTATACCGATGTGGGCGAAGGTGAAACCTACGCTAAAGCCCGCCTCGAAGGCCTGCAATCGGAGCAAACGCGCGCCAGCGGCGAAGGCAATTTTCGTGGACTCGCGCCCGGCTACTTGATGACGCTCGCCCGTTGCCCGCGCGCAGATCAAAACGCAGAACACCTCATCGTCGGCGTCACCTACAACCTGCAAAGTAACGCGCACGGCATGGCTGCAGACGCCGCCGAGGGCGTCGAATTGGTGTTCACCACGCTTAGCCAACCGTCAGCCGTCCCGTACCGCCCGCAACTTCTGACCCACAAACCCAAAAGCCAAGGCCCACAAGTAGCGGTGGTCGTTGGCCCACCGGGCGAAGAGATTTACACCGACGAATACGGTCGCGTCAAAGTGCAGTTTCCGTGGGATCGTTACGGGCAGAACGACCAGCATTCTTCATGCTGGATGCGAGTTTCGCACCCGTGGGCAGGCTCGAATTACGGCGCTATTCACATCCCAAGAGTTGGCCAAGAAGTCATCGTTGACCACATCGACGGCGACCCCGACTATCCGTTGATCACCGGTCGCGTCTACAACGCCGACCAGATGCCACCGTGGGCGCTACCGGACAACAAAACCCAATCCGGCATCCTCACCCGCAGCAGCAAAGGTGGCGCCGTTGGTGCAGGCAAAAAAGCCGAGCGGGGTGACGCGAACGCGATTCGCTTTGAGGATAAAAAAGGTGAAGAGCAACTCTGGCTGCACGCGCAAAAAGATCAGCTCACCGAAGTCGAAAACGACGAGACCAAATGGGTAGGTCGCGACCGCAGAAAGACCATTGATCGCGACGAGTTGAATCACATTCAACGAGATCGCACCGAGACGGTAGATCGCAACGAGACGATCACAGTGCATGGGCAACGTGACGAAGAGGTAGACAAAAACGAAACCATCCGTATTCATCAGAACCGGACGGAGACCGTGGATTTGAATGAAACGATCACCATTCATCAGAACCGCATCGAAACCGTAGACATGAACCAGACTGAGACGGTCGCCATGATGGACACGCAAAACGTCGGGCTCGCCAAAATGACCAACGTTGGACTCGGCTTCAGCATCAACGTCGGCGCAATGATGAACACCATTGTCGGTGGCTTCAAAGCTGAGCAGGTGGGCGGATACAAACGAACGGACGTGATCGGTGGCGATTTCGACACCCGTGTTGCGTCAGGCGATCAAACCAATACCGTTGCTTCAGGAAGTCACAGCACCACCGCAGCAAAAATCATACGTCTCGAAGCGGGAGACGCCATCGAGCTTGTTTGTGGTGCCAGCGTGCTGGTGATGAAGAAGGACGGCAGCATCACGATCAACGGCAAGGACATTGATGTCGTCGGCAGCAAACACGTCGGGATTGACTCCAAACGTATTGATCTGAACTAGCAGGCGGGAGTCCAAACGAGATGGCACGCCCCGACAAACTGCTTGCATCGCCAATAGAAGCGGCTCCACTACCCGAGGTGATCAATCACACCCCGTGGCCGAGTCAATACTTTCAGCACGTTGACCCGCACGGTGAAATCTTTCACGTCATGGTCACCCGCATGACCTACGCGTTGGTGGGGATGGCGACAGCGCAGAGCGCCAGCAGTCGCACGCAGATCACACCAATACTGTTGCCTCCCGAGGATCAACCGCCAGTCGCAGACGCAGACGAGTGTATCGGCACGCTCAACGAAACTAGTGTGTTGCAGGAGAGTGATTTCGCACCGTACAAGCCCAAGTGTGACGTGCTGCTGATCAACGCCACTGCGTACGCGCCCGACGGTAAACCGCAAACGCGCTGGCCCGTAGGCCTTCGCGTCGGTGAGATGCAAAAGGCATTTCAGGTGACCGGCCCGAGAAAGTTCGAGCGCGGATTGACTACGCTCGGCATGCTGCAACTTGGTGAACCGCAGGCCGCGTCAGAAGTTGCACTCAACTACGAACACGCATACGGCGGCCCCAACGTCATAGCAGACAAACTCAAGCTGGACGGGTACGCAGAAGACAAGAGCTTATCCGCCGATACGCGCAAGCGCACGCAGCAGATCGCTGAAGCGCAACCTGAGTTCTTTGGTGAGAATCCGATTGGCTGTGGTCGCGAGCCAGACAGCGTCGAGCGTCTCAAAGAATCAATCAAAGAAATTGAGCGGCAAGCAGGCATCGCGGCTAGTGACGTCAAAGCGGATAACGCCGCAGCTGATCCGCGTCGTGCGCCGCAGATCGAACTGCTCAACCAACCGTTCAAAGGACAACCAAGCTACCCGGTTATCGGCATCGGCCCACTCGCACGCTGGTGGCTGCCACGTCGACTACTGGCAGGCACCCACGACCACGCATGGAAGGCCACGCAGTGGCCGAAGAGCCCCAAGGATCACGACTACCGATACTGGAACTGCGCCCCCGAAGATCAACAGATCGACTACCCGGTGGGTGGTGAGCTGATTGGCATGATCAACCTAACACCCGGCAGCAGCACTGAGTCCCCAGTGCACTTCACGCTACCGCGGCAAGACCTGCAACTGCTGGTGCGCCTGCAAGTAGGCGCAATGATGTTCGCGCCGATGCACATCGACACGCTCATCATCGACTTCAAGGCGGGCACACTCACTGTTGTGCGCAGAGCACTGGTGAGTGCGGCGGCAGATGTCAGGCAGCTTGAATTAGGCACTTGGCCGTCAGGCACTGCGATGTCGTTCGTTGACGCACTGGACGGCACGATCCATGGCTGACGAAAACATCGTCTCCAAAGACAAGCGATTCAAACTCGTTTGCCTCGCGCCAGATGTCTGTCTCACACCGGGCAAGCCCGGTTACCCCATCCCGTACCCCATCACGCACAAGATGGATCAGAGCATGAAGTGCTCACCGAATGTGTTCCTGCAAGACAAAGCGGTGTATCTGCACAACGAGAGCTATGTCGACAACGTGAAAGGCGATGAGCCGGGCAAAGGCGGCGGCGTTGTGAGTCAAGTCAACGTCAAGCTCAGCCACGACATCGATCACAGCAAAAGCGTGTACGTCAACGGTCAACAGATAGTGCGCACGGGTGACAAAGTCTGGATGAACTGGAAGAAGCTGTGACGGCAATGCCGTTGTCGTCCGTGTGTCGTCGTGTGGATACGCCGTGGTGACTCCCAGCCGCATCAAGCCGAATCGGAGACCCGCACCCGGCCCTATTGGCAACACCACCGGCATCATCCTGCCGGACACGGCACCCAACCCAAGTGGCAACAGCGCACCAGTAATCAAGCCCACCGAAAAAGAGAAAGGTTGGTGGGCTCGCTGGGGTAGCAGTGCAGCACACATCGGCCTCGATGTGGTGGGACTTATCCCCGGCGTCGGCGAAATCGCCGACGGTGCCAACGCGCTGATTTATCTTGCGGAGGGCGACAAGGTCAACGCGGCGTTAAGCGCTGCGGCGATGATTCCGGGTGCAGGCATGGCGGCAACGGGAGCCAAGTGGGGCAAGAAGGCGGTGGGCGTCGCAGCGGAGGCGGGCGTGAAAGTTGCTCGCGAGGGGGCTGAAAAAGGAATTAAGGAAGGTGCAGAGGTTGCAGCAAAGAATAACGCCAGGAAGAAGGGCGGCAAGGATAAGGGAAAGAAAAAACTCGAATGCGGGGATTACGGCAGATTTGGCGACTTGAAAAAGAAGACGGGTGACAACAAATTTGATCGCGATCACATTCCGAGTAAGGCGGCGCTGAAAGAACGTGCGCGTGAGCTAAACGGTGGCCGCGACTTATCAAAAGCTCAGCAGAGCGCTATAGATAAATGGGGTGAAGCTGTCGCCATTCCGAAGCAAGCACATATCGATGCCAGTCCGACCTATGGCCAGACAGCGAAAGAAGCGGCGAGGGATGCGAGAAATTTGCATGGATCGTCGAGACGCGACGTCGAAGCCATGCTGAAAGAGATTGATAAATACGATACTGACGGCAAGTGCAAAAGGAAATATCAGAAGGCGGCTGGTAAATTGATGCGAATGACAAACAAGGACTTTGACAAGGGCTTGTCTGAAATTCTTAAGCGAATCAAGTAACAGGACATGGAATGAAAACTCAAGACTATATCGATGCGGTCGGCGACTACTTTGGAGAACCCCGCGTCGCGACTCTTCTGAAGCATTTGGGGGTAGACAAAAAGCCCAAGATATCGCGCGGCGAGCGCTCTACCAATTTTGTTTGCAAACCACTGGGGGTTGAAATTGCGTTCACAAATGAAAGCTCCCTTGATGTCTCCAATGCACGTTACCCGGACGGAGCGCTGGTGCTCTCAAGTGTGAGATTTTATGGTCCGGGTAGCGAGGAGTTCGAGCAGTATTCAGAAAGTCTGCCGCATGCGCTGAGTTTTGAAATGGGAGTCGCCGATGTGTCAAAACGTCTAGGCAATCCAGCCTTCAGCAACGAGTTCATTGGGACTTATCGTTGGGACTTGCCGCGCCACTGCATTTTTGTTGATTGCGAGGAAGGCAAGAAAATTACACAGGTTTGCGTGCAACTACCCGTCGCTTAAACGCGGATTAGACCATTTGCACGCTGATATTTTGAATGCTGAAGTTGAGCAATGGATTTAGCGAGTTGCCGGGATTTTGTCGACGGAAACGAAACTTGAGTTGGTTTTCGAGTCACTCCAAACGCTGGCACGTCTGTCAATCCAAATGTTGTTTGAAGCACGCAAGAAAATCAAATTGCTCATGGACATAGAAAAAATTGAAAATTGTGTAGGGCAGCACGGCGGTCAAGATTCGGTTGTTGAACTTCTTAAATCGTTTGGGGTATTGAGCAAACCGAAGCTTTCAGGAGGCAAAACGGACGCTTGTGAAGCTACCCCAAAACATGGTGTTGACTTGACTTTCACTCTCGAAAGCGAGATCGCTGGAGCGTCGAGTTATCCCGAAAGTGCTTTGGCGTTGGTAAATGCGTGCTTCTATGGTGTTGCGACGAGCGAATTCACGCCTTATTTCAGCGAACTTCCCCTTGGCCAGACGTTCGGATTAGCCAAAGACGCGTTGTTTAAACGACTAGCTTCTCCTAGCGGGACTAACGAATCGTCACGCCGCTTTCGGTGGAACGAGCCACATCGACGTCTCATGTTGGTATCGAATGAAGGCGACTTGCTGGAGCTATGTTCCATTCAATTTGTGCCAATACCCTAACCTTCTAGGACGCCTGCTATCTTGATTGCATCTCTTCTAACGAGCGTAGTTTCAGACCCGCGCGTCGAGCGATTGTTTGAAGTCCTAGAAACCGTTGCACGTCCGTCGATAGAACTAACTGACAGCGACGAGGACGCCTCACATTACGACTGGGTTTTAGTTCGAAGGAAGGGCGTTGAGCTTGGGTTTGTTGACCGTGCATACTTCGACGCAGAACCTGAATATCGATGGGGTTTAGACGCCAACCTGATGCTCAATCAACTGACTTTTTTCGCTGAAGGTTCACGTGAGGGTGTGAGAGGTTGGTCTGATGAGCTCCCGTATCGACTCCAGTTTTCGGACACGCGGACGAGCGCGAGGGCCAAGCTCATTGCTCACGAATCAACGCGTCGTTCAGGCACTCGCGACTGCTGGACAATAGATGATCGTTGTTTGGTCATTACGTACGTTTCCGATGAAAGTGCCATCGAAAACGTCTATGTAAAGCTCTTGATTAAACCTTGGCCTGAAACGGAGCGTCAGCAGCCGAATCTGGGTGTGGAGCAGTGGATTGCGTTGTTCGGACAATCGGCGAGATCGGCTAGCTTCAAGCAAAGTGTCGCGTCACTGGATGTTGTGGAACGTATCGACGAAGACGAGGATGAGCGCAAGGTGGATTTCACACGCGAATGCGGAGTCGAACTCTATTTTGAACATGCCAATCAACTGAAGCTCGACGGCCTCGTTACTCCGTCAGCGACCAGCGTCGTGTTTGCGGCTGTCAAGTTCTATCGTTCGCGCGATCGCGAAGCACGTCAATGGATGGGCGACTTACCGCTTGGATTGAATTTCGATGACAGCATCGAGACCATAATCACCACGCTCAAAGTGCAACCGATTGATCGTGATGAAGGCGCCACAACAGGTTATGCGTTGTGGCACTTCCCGGATTTCAGTCTGCATCTTCTATACAGCGCTATCGAAAATAATCTGTTGCGTGTCACCATGATGGCACCCGGATACTGGCGAGATCGTCTCTGATCCGACGCTGTAGCTACGTGTATCGCGGTAACTCCGAGCTGCATCAAGCCGAATCGGAGACCGGCACCCGGCCCGACTGACCTGCCCCCTACCGCCATACCACCGATTCTTCCGAGAATCCGGTTGCAAGGTTAACTGATAGTTTCTGGGTGGCTGTGGTTGATGGATGAAGCTTGTCGCGCAGCATCGGCAGTTAACTGCCGATGCTG
>ENA-OBLH01000101-OBLH01000101.1-metagenomes-genome-assembly--contig:-NODE-101-length-29494-cov-3.36666_pt1 | contig 29494 bp, 27 predicted proteins | sample MGYA00153382_OBLH01 | MGnify analysis MGYA00153382
CTAAGGGAGTTGGTAAAGGCACTGGATTAGGGCTAGCGATCGCTAAACAAATTATTGTAGAAAAACATCAGGGAAGTATTAGTTTTACTTCCGAGTTAGGACAGGGAACTAACTTTATTATTATTTTACCGATTACAATATAGGTGATTACAATATAGGTGAAGGTAAATTATAATACTTCTATGAATCCAGTAGATTATCTCCGCATTAGCTTGATCGATCGCTGCAATTTTCGCTGTCAATACTGTATGCCAGAGTCAGCAGAATTAGAATATATTTTGCAGCAACAACTCCTTACAGCTACGGAAATCTTAACTCTCCTCCAAGAAGTATTTATTCCCCTAGGGTTCCATCGCTTTCGCCTCACCGGGGGGGAACCATTACTTCGACCGGGAGTGGTAGATCTAGTCGGGGCGATCGCTTCCCTTCCCGGTACAGAAGATCTCTCCATGACCACCAACGGGTTTCTATTGGCAAACATGGCCGAGGATTTATACAAGGCAGGACTACGGCGGATTAATATCAGTCTGGATTCCCTAGAGCCAGAGGTGTTCGATCGGGTGATTGGCAATCGAGGCAAAGCTAGGTGGCAGCAGGTATGGCAGGGGATTTTGGCTGCTCATCAAGTAGGTTTTGATCCCCTAAAGCTAAATGTAGTGGTGATTCCGGGAATTAATGACCATGAAATATTAAATCTCGCTGCCCTGACCATAGAAAGACAATGGCACGTTAGGTTTATTGAATTTATGCCCATTGGTAATGAAGAATTGTTTCAAGAGCGGGCTTGGATTCCCTCAGCAGAACTACGGCAGCAGATTAGCGCCCGCTGGGGCTTGACCGAGCAATTAACCAGAGGCCAAATCCGGGGAGCCGGGCCAGCAGATGTGTTTCAAATTCCCGGTGCTTTGGGAACTTTAGGTTTTATTAGTCAAATGTCAGAATGTTTTTGCGATCGCTGCAACCGGATGCGCCTTTCTGCTGATGGTTGGCTCCGTCCCTGCCTCCTAAATGAAAATGGCGAAATTGACCTGAAAACCTCCCTCCGCCAAGGTATCAGCCCCGCCACTCTCCGCCAAAAAGTAGCCGAACTCCTCCTGCTCAAACCAGAAATCAACTATAAAGAAAGAAACTCTGGCACTTTTGGCAACTATAGCCGCACCATGTCGCAAATCGGAGGCTAAAAATCCTCGTTTAACTTCACTTAATAAATCTCTTTACGGTGCTGATCAACTCAGCTTCATCTATAGGCTTCTGTAAAAAAGCATCCGCCCCTAACATAGTTCCCCAAGTAATATCCACCGGAGTAGATTTTGTAGAGCAGATAACCACCGGAATATCCTTAGTTGCAGGGCTTTTTTTTAAATCTCGGCAAAATTCAAACCCACTCTGGCCCGGCAGAATTACATCTAGGAGAATTAAATCTGGACGCTGTTGCGTCACCTTGGGTTGTGCCTGCTCTACACTCCCCGTATTAATTACCGCAAACCCAGCACTTTGGAGACAAGCAGTAATAACTTGACTTTCAGTAATGCCGTCTTCAACAAGGAGAATAGTTTTCATAGGTAAGCAATAAATAGTTGGGATTATTTTACTCGTTTTTGGGCAGCGATACCTTGAGATAGCGTTGGATAGTAGCCAACAATTTTTCTGGTTTAGCGGGCTTGCTTAAAAAGTCCGTGGCTCCCACCATTTTGGCACGGACTCGATCGACCAATCCATCATTCCCTGTCAAGATCACCACAGGAATATCATGAAACGCAGAAATTCGGCGAATTTGGGAGCAAATTTCATAACCATTAGCCACAGGCATAATTAGATCCAAAAAAATAAAGTCTGGTTTTACCTCCAATAAAGTTGCTAAAGCCATCACCGAATCTTGTAACCCCAGAAATTTATAGCCAGCCTGAGTTATGTGGCGTTCCATTTCTTCACAGATCTGCTTACTATCATCTATACAAATGATTAAAGGTACTCTAGCAGGTTTTAAATTTGTATTTGTGGCTGTGGGCTTAAAAATATCTAGATTTAATACTAAAGAATTTTGGGTTACGGCTTTGGGGGGAACAGTTGCAGCAGAAACATCTTCTGGAGACGGCAGCAGGGTATCTTTGACTACTACAAGACTGATTAACCCCCGTTGAATATAGGGAAACAAAACTTTCACCAACTTCATCAGATCCAATTTCATTACCAGAGCTACATCTCGTAAACTCTGCTGACCATCAATTACCCGACTTAAATTTTGATAGACTTGAGATGGGATAAGTTGCCGTAATTCTTTAGGGCTTTTAATTATTGGAGCCAAATTTGGCAACACACCACCAATACCCTCATATTGCCAAGTTTGCCAAACTTTGGTCACATGATTTATGACTAATTCTGGAGGAACCACCATATGGGGAGGCAATACCAATTGTTGGGAAGGACGAACCGCCTCATCCCAGCGTCCAGAAAAAATATTCTCTTCTTGTACTGAACATTGATACAAGTCAAATAGGACTTCTTCCAAGATATGGGCAATAATGATTTTTCCCTGATCTAGAGGTATTTGGCCCCGCTTCACTAAAATACTTAATAAATGATAGTCCCAGGCTTCAAATTCATCTTGTCCTCGCATAACAGGTTGTGGTTTAGATTGGTTAAGATTTTTCAACAGCAATCGTTGCCAACGGCGGTAGGGATGAGTCCCGCCAGTCGCCCACACTACCCTACCTAAACCAAAGTAAATACTGTAGTTTGTCCCCTTTGAGGTTGTGATCTTTACCCTTCCAGTAAATTTTGCTTGACTTTGGGTAACAATCTGGTGAGTTAGTTCCTTTATATTTATATTCTCAAAGATGATCACTATTATTTACCTCCCTGTACTATCGCCGACTCATCTCTGAAACCTTGCGAATCAAAATACCTCATCTATTCAAAATGTCCCATTTATATTTTCAATGTAAACTTTATGTAAATTAATTAACTAATCTAGGTAAAGATAATTCTAGTAAAAGCCCCTCTTTTTATAATACCCAAACTTTTATTAAGGATACTAGAGGATTAATTAAAGTTTATGGGAACTCATAGGAAGGGTGGCCTATTGCCATCAAGTTTTGGCTCATTTTAAGTTGTGGGATCAGGAAAATAGTCGATCGATCCTCTTTCACTCGGAGATTCTTGTAGAGCGCTTGCAGAATTAGCAGTTTGGGGAGCAGGCTCTACTTTTGTCGCTGTAGGTATATTGATCGTAGAGCTTGTAGATAAGGAGTGATGAAGGGGCGAACCCGGCTGCTTATCTTTTAAGAATCCTGCTAATTCTGCTGGAGATGGAGGGACAAATTTTTGGGAAATAGTATCTGGTTCACTATCTGCCAAAATTCCCTGAATTACTCCAGCAGTCAAAAAATAATAGGTATCTCGATCGTCGCCATAGCTGAGAAGTTCTGCCCCGTATTGCCGTGCTTTGCTGAGGAGATATTTACTCGCTAGGCTATTAGGAATCTGGGCTGTCTTGGCTAGATCTAAAACAGTTAGAATACCTCGTTTGTCTTGCATCAAATTCTTAAAATAAGGATCAATTTGTTGTCTAAATTGTTGCCATTCATACTGTTGCCAAACTCGCCAACCAACACCCAAAAAGATAATACTTAATATTACTTTCCAAGTCTTAATCAGAATTATAGAAATGAACGCCAGAGGGATAATTAAAATAAACAAGCTAGAGTTGTTTGATGGAGTAGTTTTGTCTATCATGATAAAAAGAAGAGCTAATTTGAAAAATAGAGAGGCTTGAAGTTTGTCTCTATGATATAGCAATCCCCAAGAATTTCCCAACAGAGCAAATAGAAATCTTCTCTCAGACCAGAAACTTCCGGGTACTCACTGAGAATCCTGCATCCTGGAGGGCTTTGACGGTGGCTTGACTGTTTTCTACCCAATAGGCCCGGGGGAGCCGGACTAACTGACTGGAGGGAGAGGTGCTAATCTTGGCTAGAACGGGGACTCTAGCATCATTTTTTTTACCTAGTTGCCCTGTTAGTAGTTCCTTCACCCGCTTGAAGGTATTTTCATTCACCTGTTGGGGCGGGAGTTCTAGTAAGATCATTTCCCCAGTGCTAATAGCCGCAGCATCTTCAATAATTAATTGCTTCTGGTCTTCCTTGTCATCCACCTTACCCCAGATAATCAGTTGGGCATCAGGAAGGATAATTTCACTGAGGCGATCGAAGGCCTTGGGAAAGATCACGCCCTCAGCCTTAGCTCCACTAATATCTTCCATCTGCACTACTGCCATGCGATCGCCTTTTTTGGTGGTGATCGGCTTGATATCAATTAATATGGCGAGGATGGTAACGGCAGTTTTTGATTTCATTTCCCCAACTTCAGCCAAAGTATTCGGCGCCATGACTTTGTAGGCATTTTTTAGGGATTTGAGGGGATGATCGGAAACATAAAATCCTAATAGTTCCTTTTCGGCTTGGAGTTTCTCTTCCTTAGAAAAGTCGGCAATTCTGGGGGCAGAAGGTGCAGATTCTAAGCCTTTGCTGCCGGGAGTTTCTGCTGTCATCAGGTCAAAAATACTAGATTGTCCCGATTCTTTATCTTTAGTTCGATTCTGAGACCAAGCAACGAGGAGTTTTAGATGTTCGATCGCTTGTTTTCTATTAGAGTTGAGTTTATCCAAGGCCCCGGATTTAACTAGAGCTTCTAGACTACGGCTGTTGACACTATGAATATTAATGCGATCGCAAAAATCCGCTAAAGAAGTAAATTCTCCCCCTTCCAACCGAGCTTCAATAATCGATAAAATTGCCCCCTCTCCTAAATTACGTACTGCTCCTAAGCCAAACATAATGTCACTACCTACAGGAGTGAAATCGTATTCAGAGTGATTAATATTGGGCGGTTGCACCTCAATTTGTAAATTAGCACAGGAAGCAATATAGCGCTGAACTTTGTCTTGATCTTCACTATTAGAACTCAACAAAGCTGACATGTATTCTGCTGGATAATTTGCCTTCAAATAAGCAGTTTGATAGGTGACATAGGCATAGGCAGTAGAGTGGGATTTATTAAAACAATATTCGGCAAAAGTTACCATTTGCTCAAACAAACTTTTTGCAATATCTTGTCTAACTCCATTCTTAGCGGCTCCATCAATAAAAGTCTCCTTTTGCTTCTGCATCTCATCACCCTTCTTCTTCCCCATAGCTTTCCGCAGAATATCAGCTTGCCCTAAGCTATAACCTGCTAAATCTTGAGCCATCTTCATAATTTGCTCTTGATAAACCAATACCGCATAGGTTTCATTAAGAATTGGTTCTAAGAGGGGATGTTCGTATTGAATTTTTTCTCTGCCGTGTTTGCGATCAATAAACTTCGGAATCAATCCTGCGTCCAAAGGACCCGGACGATACAAAGCTAAAATCGAGGAAATATCTTCAATGCAAGAAGGTTTGATATCCCGAACAATTTGTCGCATTCCTGAAGATTCCAGTTGAAATATACCCTCTAACTCACCTTTTTCCAGAATTTGATAAGTCTTCTTAATATCATTAGGAATTTTTTTAGTTTCCCCTTTAGCCAGAATTAATTGGCTCTTTCGTTCGTCCTTAGGGAATTGATCTGGGTCTAAATCTAGACCTTGATGATCATGAATTAGTTTAATAGTTTTCTGGATAATTGTCAGATTTTTCAATCCTAGAAAGTCCATTTTTAATAGCCCTAAAGATTCTAAATCCTCCATGAAATATTGGGTAATTACTGTCCCGTCATTATTTTTTTGTAGAGGAACAATTTCATCTAAAGCCTCTGAAGAAATTACCACCCCTGCTGCATGAACCCCGTAGGTTTTGTTAGTTCCTTCAATCCGCATGGCCATATCTAGCCAGTGTTGCACATGTTCATTTTGCAGATACCTAGCTCGAAATTCAGGAGCCGGAGTTTCAGGCGAGATCATCACCTTCAATTTAGTCGGCTTACCCCGGACTACCGGGATCATTTTGGCCATTTCATCCGATTCTTTGTAGGGAATATCTAACACCCTGGCCACATCTTTGAGGACAGATTTAGAAGTTAAACGGTTAAAGGTAATAATCTGGGCAACCTTATCTTCCCCGTATTTATTTGCCACGTATTTAATCATGTCATCCCGGCGATCAATACAAAAATCCGTATCAATATCTGGCATAGATTTCCGTTCGGGATTTAAAAATCTTTCAAACAACAAACCATGATGTACCGGATCAATATTCGTAATTCCTAAAGCATAGGCAACCAAAGAACCCGCCGCCGAACCCCGCCCCGGACCTACAGGAATTTTTTGATCTCTAGCATATTTAATGTAGTCCCACACTACTAAGAAATAGCTAGAAAAACCCGCCTGCTGCATGACATTTAATTCAAATTCTACCCGTTCTTTATAAATAGGTTCTATTTCCGATCGACTACGATATCCAAAGCGTTCTAATAATCCCTCCCAAGTCTTTTCCTCTAGGTACGTATCCATAGTATGTCCCGATGGCACAGGATATTTAGGAATTCGGGGCTGCCCCATAATGTCGTAGGGTTGGATTTTTTCGGCAACTTCGAGGGTATTTTTAATCGATTGAGTAATAATTTCTTCTGGTAGATGATCTCGAAATAGCAAGGCCATTTCTGCGGCAGATTTTATCTGCGCTAATTAGTTGTCCAGTTTGAATACAAAGTAAGGCATCGTGGGCTTCTACATCATTACAAGAAGTGAAATGAGAATCATTAGTAGCAATTATCTTAATTCCCAATTCTTGAGCAATCTTGACAATTTCTACATTCACGATCCGGTCTTCCTGACTGCCGTGATCCTGAATTTCTAAGTAATAATCATCCTTAAATACATCTTTATACCATTTGGCCACTTCTCTCGCTAGTTCAGGCTTATTTTGGAGAATAGCTTGGGGAATTTCTCCCCCTAAACAAGCACTAGTCACAATCAAACCTTCATGGTACTGCTCTAATACTTCTTTATTAATACAAGGACGGGCAAAAATTCCTTTACCTTGAAAACCTTGAAGATGGGAAATAGTAGTGATTTTAACTAGATTTTTGTAGCCTTGGGTATTTTTAGCCAGAACAACTTGGTGGAATTTTTTCCCTTTATAGGGTTTACCTAATTCCCAGTTGATAATATACATTTCATTGCCAATAATTGGCTTTATATTTTTAGCTCGACAGACTTTGATGAGTTCGATCGCTCCATACATCACTCCATGATCCGTCAAGGCAACAGCAGGCATTCCCAACTCCACTACTCGATCGACCAACTGAGGCAACTGGGAAGCACCATCTAATAAGCTGTAATCACTATGAATATGTAAGCCAACAAAATTAGTCATAGAATTAAATAGTCCCACCTAAGGGATTTAACATTCGCTCTACTTTAATTATCCAGTTCGGGAAGAGTTGCGATATTGCTACGCAATGCTAAAGCGATCGCCTTACTTCAACGCTGGTTTAGCAAGTTGCCAACTAGTCGCTTGCTCGTAGGCATAGGCTACTTGTAAAATCAGGTCTTCCCGCAATACATTACTAATCAACTGAAGACCGATCGGCATTCCTTCCTTATCAAACCCACAGGGAATACTGATCCCCGGTAATCCGGCCAAGTTCACAGGTACGGTCATGAGGTCTGCTAAGTACATAGTTAAGGGATCCTTAGTTTTTTCCCCAGTCTTGAAAGCAGTAGTCGGAGCCGTGGGACACACCAAGACATCAACCTTGTCAAAAGCAGCCTCAAAATCTTGTCGGAGTAAAGTTCTAACTTTCTGGGCTTTGAGATAGTAGGCATCGTAGTAACCCGCCGAAAGAGTATAAGTCCCAATCATAATCCGGCGCTTTACTTCTTCCCCGAAGCCCGCCGCCCTAGTTTTGGTGTACATACTCATTAGGTTATCTGCTCCCTCAGCCCGGAAGCCATACTTCACCCCATCATAGCGGGCTAGGTTTGCCGAAGCCTCGGAAGGAGCAATGATGTAGTAGGCGGGTAAACCATAGCGGAACCGGGGACAGGAGATCACTTGAATTTCTGCCCCTAAATCTTGCAGGACTGCGATCGCCTTCGTCACAGCCTTTTCTACTACTTCATCCAACCCTTCTCCAAAGGTTTCCTTAATCACCCCAATGCGTAACCTGCCCCTAGATTGAAAAGTGGGTTTAAGTAATTTGGCATAGTCGGGTATTTTCACATCTAAACTAGTAGCATCTTGGGGATCATAACCCGCGATCGCCCCTAACATAATTGCCGCATCTTCTACAGTTCTGCCAAACGGCCCAATTTGATCCAAGGAGGAGCCATAGGCTACTAACCCAAACCGAGAAACCAAACCATAGGTAGGCTTCAGCCCCACTATTCCACAAAAAGAAGCAGGCAGGCGAATAGATCCCCCAGTATCTGATCCCAGGGAAACCACAGCTTGTCCCCCCGCCACGGCGGCCGCCGAACCTCCAGAGGAGCCTCCCGGAACCCGGCTTAGATCCCAAGGATTGGCAGTAATTTGGTAGGCAGAAGTCTCCGTGGAGCTACCCATAGCAAACTCATCCATATTAGTTTTCCCCACCATCACTGCCCCTCCATCTATCAACTTCTGGGTGACGGTGGATTCGTAGGGCGGCACAAAGTTTTCGAGGATTTTTGAAGCGCAGGTGGTGACAATCCCCTTGGTACACATATTATCTTTAATAGCAATAGGAATCCCTGCCAATAAACCAATTTCTTCCCCCGCAGCGATCTGGGCATCTACCCGCCGGGCTTGAGCTAGGGCGTGTTCTGGAGTTAGGCGCAGGAAACTATGTAATTTTGGCTCGATCTCGGCGGCTCGATCGAGGGCTTCTTGGGCAATTTCTACTGCCGATCGCTCTTTACGGACTAACTGCTGGTGTAGCTCACGGATAAATGACATCTAATTAAACCTCTGTCTTACCAAAAATGGTATGAAAAATCTTTACACAAGTATACTATTGTCTAGTCTTGACTATATTTAAGATTAATATCATCAAACCTACCCATGATTGTCCTACTTTAAGGTGTGACCTATGAAAAAAGACTCTTTCGCCAAATTAATAACTAGTACAGCTCTAATGCTGGGTTCCCTGATCATTAATCTTGACTCTGCCTCAGCCCGACCTGCTGCCGGAGAACGGGGATTTTGGTGTGACAATGCCACTGGCACTCCCCTAACTTTGTACCAGAATGCGACTGGGAAGGTAGAAACTTGGATTATCTGGCGATCGCCTATATTTAATAATCTGGGCTATACTCCCCAATCCCGCTGTCAAGATGTCAGCCAAAATCTAGAAACCCAGCGCCAAACCGGAAAATTAGGCTTTCTAACTTCCAGCACCCTGAATGGGATGACCGTTATATGTGCGGCTCAAAGCGATGGGGTTTGTGACGGGATTCTCTTTACTGTGAATGATCCTAGTCGGGTAGTTGCTGTCTTGGGGCAACTGTTAGCTTTGCGGGAAGGGGTTCCCAATACACCACCCCTAGAGTTATGACTTACAGCAGATTTAGTTTAAGTAGAATCAGAAAAATCTCCTAAATCCCCCTTTATAAGGAGGACTTGGAGATCAAAGTTGTAGCTTACTAGATTGCAATCTGCTGTAAAGCTCATAACCTCAAGAAGTAATCTTTGCTATTCTAAAATTCAACCCTATAGCCTCATACCCATGTTTAAGATTAGACTTTTCACCTTGGCCACTTGCCTTACCCTAGGCGGAGGGGTACTACCCTCCTTTGCGTTGGATTTAAGTATTGCCTTGAATAACTCTTTTAATAATTCAAAGGCCAGTCTTGATCCCCTTAGTCTTAACTTTAATAAAACCCGGCCAGAATTTACTCAACCAGACCTCCGGAATCCAATTCCCTTGATTAACCCCTCACCTAGTCCCAGTGCTAGTCCTATAAATAATCCCAGCCCAGTATCAACTCCTAATCCTGCTGGTAGCCCCGATATTATTCCCATCGCCCCCGCTAACTCTAGCCCTACTGCTGGTACGGGTATTCAAGGTTTAGGCGATCGTCCTATTACGCCTACTATTAATACTCTTCCGGGCGCCAATCGCCCAGAATTTCAAGTCCCCGATCTTCTCCTTCCCCGTTCCCCTGCACCCAGTCCAGCCCCATGATTTCCTCAGCAAAATTAGTAAAATCTATGCCTAGAAGTATGACTAAGAAATGGTTCATTTTAAGATGGGGTTGCAAATTAGGGTTACTGCCTATCCTATTTTCTGCCCTCTCTCCCTTAGCTGCTGCAACTATAACTAGAGAATCAACTACATTCCCCGTAAACCCTCAAATAATTGCTCAAAATCAGTTTTTTAATCCCAAGTTTGCCGGTTTTGACCCGCAGCCCCGGTTTTGTGACCTACGGCTGGTAAATGGTTGGTTCTATTGGTATCGCCAAGGAGCAAGTGTTTGTATTGTAGTTCCCTCATCTAATCAAGCCGATGCCACCGCTAAAGCCCAGGAACTAGCGGAATCTAGTGATGTCACTCAAGCAGGGATCGGCTATCGGCTCTTTGGAGATCCTTTCTTCTAGGAAGCGACCTTGGCCGTAGAGCGCTTTCTCCGTCTGGTGGAGTCTTCATTATTAGTCGGGGGTTCAGGGCTTTGCAACAAGAAGACCAGTTGGGGGCTATTTTGTAGTTCCCGGCGGAACATTCTTTGGAGAGAAGTTTCTATCTGGGCCTTGAGACCCACCCAGTCAGCGATCGCTTCAGTATTACCAAGTGCTTCAGTATTACCAAGTAATGTTGCGCCGTCCCCCTCAAAGGATCTAATAAACTCTGGCGCTCGATCGATCAGGGTTCGATCAATAGTTCTCATCACCAATTGCTGCAATAGATTTCTTTCGATATTAGAAACCACGCCCCGCAGGTGAATTTCTGGGTTGGCGATGAGTTTTCCTTCCCAATCCACTGCTGCTGCTACGGTAATTACCCCATCTTCGGCCAACTGTTGCCGCTCCTTCATGACGTGGTGATGGACAATGCCGTGGCGATCAACCAATTCAATTCCCGAAGGAACCTTCCCACTGACCATAATCCGCTCTGGGGATAAGTTCACTACATCGCCATTGTCCAGAATCACCATATTTTCTTTGGGGATGCCCATGCTGTGAGCCATTTCAGCATGTTTTACCAACATCCGGTGCTCGCCGTGGACAGGGATAAAGAATTTTGGCTTGGTCAAGGCCAGCATTAACTTGTGGTCTTCTTGGGAACCGTGACCAGATACATGAATGCCCTTATCTCGGCCATAAATAACTTTTGCACCTAGGATCATCAGGCGATCGATACAGTTGACCACCGAAATGGTATTCCCCGGAATTGGGTTAGCTGAGAAAATAATTGTATCTCCCTGCTTGACCTTAATTTCCCGGTGGTCGCCTCGGGATATGCGGGTCATGGCTGACATGGTTTCACCTTGGGAACCAGTAGTTAAAATTAATACCTTGTCATCCGGTAATTGACGTAGGGAATGGAGAGGGGCAAACAAACTATCAGGGCATTTGATATAACCCAGAGTCCGGGCATGGGCGATTACGTTGAGCATAGACCTGCCCACCACCCCGACTACCCGTCCATGTTTCTGAGCCAATTGCAGGATAATATTTACCCGGTGGACTGAGGAGGCAAAGGTTGTCACCATGATCCGGCCGGGAGCCTCAGCAAAGAAGCGATCGAGGTTGGGTTTCACTGAGGCCTCCGAAGGGGTATGACCGGGCAATTCCGCATTAGTAGAATCGCTAATTAAACACAGCACCCCTTTCTCCCCATGTTCTGCCAGCTTTTGGAGGTCGTAATATTCCCCATCTACTGGGGTATGGTCAATTTTGAAATCTCCCGTATGGATAATTACACCAATGGGGGTATGGATTGCCACGGTAAAGCTATCAGCGATCGAGTGGGTATTCCGGATATATTCCACCAAGAAATGAGAACCCATCCGTACAATTTCTCTAGGGGCAACATTATGGAGGGTAGTCCGGTTAGAAACTCCAGCTTCTTCTAGCTTGCCAGCCAACAGAGCCATGGCCAAACGTGGACCGTAGATATTAGGAATGTCAAACTGCTTTAGATGGTAGGGAATGCCTCCAATGTGGTCTTCATGACCGTGGGTGACAATCATCCCTTTAATTTTATGGCGATTCTCCCGTAGGTAGGTCATGTCGGGCAGCACGACGTTAATGCCGGGCATCCCATCAGCAGGAAAACCAATCCCTGCATCTAGAAGAACAATTTCATCTTGGTATTCAAAAACGCAGGTATTTTTGCCAATCTCATGCAATCCCCCCAAGGGAATGATTCTTAACCCACCTGACTCGGAGTTATTTTCGGAGTTATTTACAGAGATTGATTTGCTACTTTGAGGAATTGGCTTGTTATTTTGATTATTTAGCTTCACACCATTATTAAGAATTGGCATCATGGGATTTTGATTACTAGACATATTTTGGTTGGTTAATTGATTAGTTGATTATTGGGTTAGTTAATTAATTAGCTAACTAGTTGATTGGTTAATTTATTGATTTAGAGATCATCAAAATTACCAAATATGGATCGAGAAAACTTTTGTTTTTCTAGGTTGCTTACTTTATTTTTACCTAGACAAGAAAACTATAAACTCTTGGTTTTTAATTTTAGATTTATAGTTAAAATCTTTAGCCCATAGGGGCCTAGACAAGTTTCTAGAAAGATGCGCTTAAATTAGACTTAAATCCTTTAGCACCTTCTCTAAAGCTGGTTTTAGGTCTTCGGGATAGGGGCTGAGGGGCGATCGACACTCTCCGACCCGCCATCCCTGCATCTCTAAAGCTACTTTCAGGGGAATAGGATTGGTGACGGTAAACAGCGCCTTAAACAAAGGAAATAGTTGGCAGTGAATCGCCTCTGCTAGTTGGTGATTCCCCTCCACAAAACCCTGTACCATCTGGGCTAATTGCTTGCCGACTAGGTGACTAGCCACACTAATTACTCCATAGCTACCTATCGATAGCATAGGCAAAGTTAGGGAATCATCCCCACAGTAGATGCGAAATTCTGGGGGAGTTAAGCACCGGACTTGACTGGCTTGGTCAAGACTGCCGCTAGCTTCTTTGATGGCTACAATATTTGGAATCTCAGCTAATTTAGCTACGGTTTCTGGGAGCAAGTTCTGTCCAGTCCTACCGGGAATATTGTAGAGAACTAGAGGAAAATCAGGGCAGGCTTGAGCGATCGCCGCAAAATGTTGATAAAGTCCTGCTTGGGGCGGCTTATTGTAGTAGGGTACTACTTGCAAAGAAGCATCTAATCCTAATTTAGCAGCTTTTTGGGTGGCAGCGATCGCTTCGCTAGTGGAATTAGAACCAGTCCCCGCAATTACCTTAGCCTTGCCAGCCACTGCCTTCTGTACCACTTGAAATAACTCATACTCTTCATCCCACGTTAGGGTAGGCGACTCTCCCGTAGTACCACAGACCACGATCGCCTCTGTGCCATGATCTACTAGATGAGCAGCCAACTCCTCTGTTACTTGATAATTTACACTACCGTCTTCGTGAAACGGCGTAATCATTGCCGTAATGATCCGACCTAGTTCTACCACATTCCTCTTGCCTATATTATTTCTGTTATTTCTGAAAACTATCTCTGAACAGGAAAACCGCTCTGGGCAATATTCCCAGCAACCTACTCAAAGTCTATCACCTCGATCAAGCCCTAAACTGCGAGGGCGGTAGGCTTTGTCTGGGGCTGGAGCCACGCCTTCTGGACTAGTAGTTCAGCAATCTGCACGGCATTAAGCGCCGCACCCTTACGAATCTGATCACCACTCAGCCATAATTCTAACCCACAAGGATGGGAAATATCTTGGCGGATTCTACCCACTAAGACTTCATCTTTACCACTAGCCTCTAGGGGCATAGGAAAGTAGTTTTTGCTCCAGTCTTCCACTAGTTTAACTCCCGGTGCTTGGGCTATCAATTCCCGGGCCTGATCTACTGGGAAGGGATGAGCAAACTCTAAATTTACTGCCTCTGAGTGGGCCCTGAGTACGGGAACTCGAATACAAGTGGCAGTAATCCGCAGGTCTGGCACACCGAAAATTTTGCGAGTTTCCTTGACCATCTTCACTTCTTCTTCACAGTAACCCGCCTCATTCAGGGGTGAATTGTGGGGAAATAGATTAAAAGCTAAGGGGTAGGGAAATATTTCCGGTTGGACAGGTTCTCCTTTAAGAATTGCTTGGGCTTGGGTTTGGACTTCGGCCATTGCCCTCGCTCCGGCTCCACTGGCAGACTGGTAGGTGGCAACTACAATTCTTTGAATAGGCTGAACTTGATGTAGGGGATACACTGCCATATTCATCAGGATCGTTGAGCAGTTGGGATTAGCAATGATTCCTTGATGATTTTGGGCAGCTTGGGGATTAATCTCAGGAATTACCAAGGGAACTTGGTCATCCATCCGAAAGGCACTGGAGTTATCGATCGCTACTGCTCCTGCTGCCACTGCCTTAGGGAGCCAAGTTTTAGAAATACTCCCACCTGCGGAAGCTAAGACTAAATCTACATCATCAAAACAACCCTCTTGGACTGGTTCAATAATGAGCTTCTGCCCTTGAAATTCCACCACCTGTCCCTGCGATCGGGGGGAAGCCAATAATTTTAAGCTAGTCAAAGGAAACTGCCGTTCGGCCAGCAATGATAGCAACTCTGTTCCTACTGCCCCCGTTGCCCCCAAAATGGCAACCCGTAATGGATTAGACAAAACAACCCTCCTGCATAGTTGACTATTATATTAATAAATCTGGTTGAGCAATAGGTAAAACCTGATATCTACTATTTACCATTTGCCTAATAAATTAGCTTCTCTTAGTTAATTAAGCTGAAATCTTGTTAAGTCCGCCTGTTTTTAGGAGTTCCTCTGATTTGACAAACCTCCCTTTCTAGAGGTCTGGAATTAACTAAAAATTAAGTCTAGGATAAATACTCTATCAACTTTTTGATACTAAATACGGTACTAATCATGGATTGAAGTTAGAAATATATTAACCTACTCTTAGAATAAATGGCAGAAAAATCCTGATACAGGGATTGCTTATCAAAAACTTGGAGATACATCAAAAAGTTTGATACACTTACGATATTGTCTAAGACTTTAGCATAGCTAAGTCTCAAAAGATATTCAGATTATTAATACGTTAGCAGATAGTCAGTCAATGAAAGTCACCAAGGAAAAGTTACCCCAAAGTCAGGTTCAGCTAGAGATAGAGGTTCCAGCAGAAAAATCTCAGCAAGTCCATGACAAAGTTGTCAGAAGCCTCATCCAGAACGTGAAACTTCCGGGGTTTCGTCAAGGCAAAATTCCCCAAAAAGTTTTGCTCCAACGTTTGGGTGAATCTAAGATCAAGGCAAATACCCTAGAACAACTCCTTCAAGACAGCCTCCGGGATGCCGTCATGCAAGAAAAGCTAATTCCTATTGGAGAGTATGAATTAGGCTCCACCATGGACGAATTGTTGACCAGCTTCACTCCGGGTCAGCCTTTGGTTTTTACCGTTAAATTTGATGTTCCCCCAGAAGTGGCGATCGCCGAATATAAGGGGCTAAAAATTACTATCGAAGAATTAAAAGTAGAAGATAGTGATGTTGATGAATTTCTAGAAGACAAACGCCGGGAGCACGCCCCTCTAGTTCCGGTTGAAGGTCGAGCCGCCCAGATGACTGATGTGGTAATCATTGACTATACAGGATACCTAGAAGGGGAAGAAACCCCTCTGCCCGGTGGGGAAGCGCAGGACTTCCAGTTAGAAATGGAAGAAGGTAAGTTTATCGATGAATTTATTGAAGGCGTAGTTGGTATGGAAACCGGAGCCACTAAGAAATTTCCTGTTAATTTTCCTGAAGACTATCCTCGGAAAGACTTAGCTGGGAAGACTGCAAACTTTATTGTTACTCTCAAGGAAATCAAAGCTAAAGAACTACCAGAATTGGATGATGATTTTGCTCAAGAATTTAGTGAACATGAAACCCTTGCAGAATTACGATCTGTGGTTCAGGAAAAGTATAAAGAGCAGGCACTCAAGGATATGGAAGCGGCAAAACAGCAAGCTATTCTTAAGGAAATTGCTGGGATAGTCACAGTGGATCTGCCAGAATCTATGATCCTTGATGAAACCAATGTGCTATTGAATCGAGCCATCTCTCAATTATCCCAGATGGGCATGGATACCAGAAGTTTTGTCAACGAGGAAATTTTGCAGGAAATGCGTCAACGGTCTCGCCCCGATGCCATTATTAATCTCCAGCAAACCCTAGGACTAATCGAAGTAGCCAAGCAGGAATCCCTCATTCCCACAGAGACGGAAATCAGTGAAGTTGCCAAAGGTTATGCTAGCCAAATGAAGGGACAGAAGGTTGATTTACAGCGCCTACAGCAATTTGTCCAGGAAGATTTAACCAAGGATAAGGCTCTGAAGTGGTTGGTGGAACAGGCTGAAGTAGAACTTGTCCCTGAAGGAACTCTTGATCCAGATACGATCGAAGAAGACCTGCCGGAAGATGCCCTAGAACTGGCAAAGGCCATGGCGGCGACTGAGGTTGATGATAAACAAATAGCGGCTCAAGTGGCAGCAGTGGAAGAATAATCAATCGTAAGTCATAATGTAGGGTAGGAGATTGCACCCTCAGGAAAATGCTTCTTCCCTACCATAAATTTTCCATACAGTTTCGACTATACTTCCCCTTCCCTAACTAACGAATATGATTCGATCGACCTCCCCTTACCAAAACCTGACTAGCCTTAGCACTTGGGATCACAACTCCATTACTAGTGGAGGGATTAATCCTCCGAGTAAGGTTAGCGGCTCAGTGTCTGGCATTCTAGCTAATAATTTGTCTTCTGACCGGACTAATGCTCTGACCAACTCAGTAATACCTATGGTGGTAGAGCAATCTGGGATGGGAGAGCGGGCTTTTGATATCTACTCTCGGCTCTTGCGGGAGCGGATTATCTTCCTCGGAACTCCTGTGGATGATACGGTGGCTGACTCCATTGTGGCTCAGTTGCTCTTTCTGGATGCAGAAGATGCGGAAAAAGATATCCAAATTTATATCAATTCTCCCGGAGGTTCCGTAACTGCGGGCATGGCAATCTATGATACTATGCAACAGATTCGCCCAGATGTGGTTACTATCTGTTATGGTTTAGCTGCCAGCATGGGAGCTTTTCTTCTCTCTGGGGGAACTCCGGGCAAGCGATCGGCTCTTCCTAGCTCCAGAATTATGATCCACCAACCCCTAGGCGGAGCGCAAGGACAAGCTGTAGATATCGAGATTCAAGCTAGAGAGATCCTTTATCATAAGCGAATTCTCAATGAACTATTAGCTCAGCATACCGGGCAGCCCCTAGAAAAAATCATTGCTGATACAGAGCGTGATTTCTTCATGTCCCCGGCTGAAGCTAAGGACTATGGACTAATTGATCAAGTAATTTCCCGTGATGCTATCCCCGCTATCAATTAATTAGAGGCAGCTATGTCTAAGTATGACTCCCATCTAAAATGTTCCTTCTGTGGTAAATCCCAAGAGCAAGTCCGCAAACTAATTGCTGGTCCTGGGGTTTATATTTGTGATGAGTGTGTTGATCTATGTAATGAAATTTTAGATGAGGAGCTACTAGATTCCAGCAGTCCCCTACAGTCCCCCGCACCCAAAGCGGAGCCTCCCCAAAAACGGCGATCGCGTACTGGAGGAATTGTGATGCAGCAGATTCCTAAGCCAAGGGAGCTAAAAAAATATCTTGATGACCACGTAATTGGTCAAGATGATGCCAAGAAAGTCCTATCAGTGGGGGTGTACAACCACTACAAGCGCCTCAGTTTTTTACAAAATAAGAGTAGCAAAACTGCCAGTAGTGCTGAGGAAACGGTAGAGCTTCAGAAGTCTAATATTTTATTGATGGGGCCAACGGGCTGTGGTAAGACTTTACTGGCGCAAACTTTGGCTAGTGTCTTGGATGTTCCCTTTGCTGTTGCTGATGCCACAACCTTAACAGAAGCGGGTTATGTGGGGGAAGATGTGGAAAATATTCTCCTGCGCTTGTTGCAAGTGGCGGATTTAGATGTGGAAGAGGCGCAACGGGGAATTATCTACATCGATGAAATTGATAAGATTGCTCGGAAGAGTGAAAATACTTCTATTACTAGGGATGTGTCGGGGGAAGGAGTTCAGCAGGCTCTCCTAAAAATGCTGGAGGGGACGATCGCTAATGTTCCTCCCCAAGGGGGCAGAAAGCATCCTTACCAAGAATGTATTCAGATCGACACTAGTAATATCTTGTTTATTTGTGGCGGGGCTTTTGTCGGTTTAGAGAAAGTGGTGGAGCAACGGACGGGGAAAAAATCTATGGGTTTTGTCCAGACGGGGGAAACCGCCAGTAAGGATAAGCGCACCGCCGATATTTTGAGACAACTGGAACCAGATGACTTAGTAAAATTTGGCATGATTCCTGAATTTATTGGGCGGGTTCCCATTGTGGCAGTACTGGAACCCTTGGATGAAGAGACTTTAATGGCTATTCTCACAGAACCTAAAAATGCCTTGATTAAGCAGTATCAAAAACTTCTACGAATGGATAATGTCCAGCTAGACTTTAAGCCTGAGGCAATTCGAGCGATCGCTCAAGAGGCTTACCGTCGCAAAACTGGGGCAAGAGCATTACGGGGGATTGTGGAAGAACTGATGCTGGATGTGATGTACGAACTACCATCCCGGAAGGATGTAACTCGTTGCATGATTACTAAGGAGATGGTAGAGAAGCGCTCTACTGCTGAACTATTAGTACATCCTTCTTCTCTACCCAAACCAGAATCTGCTTAATTATTTGGGTCAAGTAGCAGTATAGGGGCGCAAGGCTTTGCGCCCATTTTTATTACATATTGCTATAACCACCACCGCCGGAGGGGGCGATCGTAAACACATCCCCCGCCGCCATTTCCACAGTGGGGGCATTTGTGCCTACAGTACCCCCATTTTGATAGCTTGAATTTTAGCAGTAGAAATAGGAGCATCAGGGGGAATATTCAGGATATACCTAATTCCTTGGATGATAACATCCCTATATCTAGGGGGTTGTTCCGAGAGAAGTTTATGTACCAGCAACTTGCTATCGGGAGCTTTGACCACAATATCGGTAAAAGTACCACCTCGATCGACCCAAAACTGCCAATCTGGGGCTTTCTCTGTCATACTCCTCCCCTAATCCTGTAATATTTATCTAAATAATCTGTCTCAACAATCCTAGATACCTAATACTGATGTAATTTAAATTAGCTAGGATTTACCTATTACTTTATCCACCTCAATCCTATCTATGAATACAGAGAGAAGCAACTGGTTAAAAATGGCAACCCAGTTAAAAGGTTCCGTAATTCCTGCTGTTTATAATCGAGTATTTTGGTGCGGGATGTTTGGAGTTTTTATCTCTTTTTTACATTTTTATAAAGTACCGGTATCCTATCCAATTTTAGGCACGATCGTCCCTAGTATTGTCTTGGGTTTACTATTAGTATTTCGGACTAATACCGCCTACGATCGCTTCTGGGAAGGACGGCGTTTGTGGGGTAATATAAATAATAATGTTCGTAACCTATCACGGCATATCTGGGTTAGTATTGCCACTCCTAATCCAGAGGACGTAGTACAAAAAATAGCTACTATGCGGCTCTTAGTTGCCTTTGCGATCGCCACAAAACTCCACCTCAGAGATGAACTAGTGAATGAAGAACTACAGGAATTAATCCCCAAATCCCAATTTTTTCAAATCAGAAATATCAATAATCCACCCTTAGAAATTGCCTTCTGGATTGGAGATTATCTACAACAGCAATACCAGAGCAACTGTATCAATGCTTACCAGTTAGAAACCATGCAAAAGCTATTAGATAGTCTTGTAGATAGTCTGGGGGGCTGTGAACGAATTCTGCGGACTCCTATGCCCTTAGCCTATGCCATTCATCTCAAGCAACTATTACTTATCTATTGTCTCCTTTTACCCTTCCAAGTAGTTAGTTCTCTCCAATGGTTGACGGGTTTAGTTGTTAGTTTAATTAGTTTTACTTTGTTAGGAATTGAAGAGATTGGTGTCGAGATTGAGAATCCTTTTGGTTACGATGCCAATGATTTACCCTTGGATCGAATTTGTGCTAGTATGCAGCATAATTTAGAAGATTTAATGACTTTAAGCCCTAATATTTTACCTAGTTCAAAAGAACAAATTAGAGAAACTTAATTTAGCAGTACTATTATTTTATAGCGATCCCAAATCATTTGCTAGATTAAATTCCTTCTAGTAAATTATTTCACCCACCTCCGGCGGATGAAATCACTCAGGATTGCTATAGTGATATCTTATTCAACTTAATGAGCAATGGGAGGATTAGAATCGGTGCAATGTCCTAAGTGTAAAAATAGTGAACTACGGAGTGGTATCTTATCTAGTCATTTGGCAGTGGAAGATTGTGAGGAGTGTAAGGGGACATGGATTCCTGCCGAAAATTATATGAATTGGCAGAGTCGTCAACCCCAAATATCTCAGAATAAGATTCGTTTTGCCGATACTCTCAATGTTGATTATGTCCAATCTCCCTACGATACGAAGGGGGCGCTATGTCCAGAATGTAGACGCTATCTTTCTAGGGCTAAGGTGATGCTAGAAAATCCTTTTTATGTGGAAAGGTGCGCTAATTGTCAGGGGGTTTGGTGTGATCATGGGGAGTGGGATGTGCTAGAAACCTTGGGGCTACATACGACGATCGATCAATTATTTTCCGCAGAATGGCAAACTCAAGCCCGACAATTACAACAAATATCTAAGGAACGGCAAGCGACGATCGATAAACTTGGTGGGGAACTAGCTAATCTAGTCTTTGAAGTGGGAGAAAAATTAAAGGAGCATCCCAATGGAGATTTTGGAGTAGCTTACCTGATGCGGCAGATTTCTGAACCCTAGGCTAGGGCGATCAGCTAGAACCATCATCAGCCGAGAGTAATTTCAGGGCAAATTGACTATGGAGTTGGACGGAGCGATCGCTATCTTTAAGCAGCTTCCCTAGGGCATCTTGTCCCGCCGATTCCCTCAACTGCCCCAAGGAAGAGGCAATTGCCTGTCTAATCTCAGTCCTAGCTAATCCCGGATGATTAGCATTGAGCATTTTGATTAAAATTCCGCAAGCCTCAGGCTTAAAGGTTTCTACCCGTCCCAGAATTGTCACAATCTCTAACCATACTTCAGGTGAGTTGTGGTCTAGGTTTTGTTGTAAATAATCCAAGGCTAAAGATTGCCCGATCCATCCCAGTTGGCGAAGAATTTCAATCTGTAAACCTAGGGGTAAAGCTATAGAATCTTTGATAATAAATTCCCCAAGGCTAACCACTGCGGCTTCAGTCCCCACACGGCGGAGGGCGATCGCTGCTTGCTGGGCCACTTCTAGATTGATATCTGCCAAATAGGGAGTTAAGAGATTAACTAAATCTTGAGCCTCAACTTGCTGAGAAGTGCGACTAGCAATTAAGCCTAAACCAGTTACTGCCTCACGACGGACACTAGCAGCAGCATCTACTAATCCTTTGATGAATACCGGGATAATTTCTGGGGCTGGATAACTATGGAGGGCAGCGATCGCCCTAGTTCTCACCCTCTCATCTTGATCTCCCGCTACCCCCAACAAGGGTGCAACAATGTGTTCGCTGTGAATTTGGCTCAAGGCTTGGACAGCCAACAGGCGAGTAGCAGGGTCAGCAAGTTTTTCCGTTAAAATAGGAATATTTTTTTCCCCCAGCCTCGCTAAAGATTTGGAGGCGATCGCTTGTATTTCCTCCTCTGGAGTTGCCAACAATTCCACCAATAGAGCAATAGCTTGGGGATGGTCAAGTTCTCCCAAAATTCGGGCAGCAAACCAGCGTAACTCTGAATCTGGATGTTGTAAAAGTTTTGCTAGAGGTGCGATCGCCTCCTCCCCAAAGCCCGAAATCACCTTTGCCAGATCCCATCTTTCCTGAAAATTACCCTCTACTAGAGTCTGAAAAGCTAAATCCATCGGTGATTGTGCAGTAAAAGGTTTCATGGGCATAATTTGAGATACCATAGGGGCTAGATACAGGAAAACGTGAGGGTGAAATAATGCAAAAACTTTTGACCACAATAGCACTAATCTTGGCTGGGAGTGCAGTTCATGCAGCGATCGCTCCTACCGCCGAGGCACAAATAGATAATAGATTCGATAATCGATCGACCCTAGAACAAGTCCAAGTAGAATCTATTCCCCGTACTTTAGAACGGGCTTTCTTTCAAAGCTCTGGGGACTTTTACCTAAATCGGACTCTGCCCCGGCAAGTGCAATTTGTCTTTGGAGCAGGTTTTCCCGAAAATGAAATCCAGAATGATGCCAATCTGATTAATGGTCTCTACCGGGAACTATCAGACCTCCAAAATAATCGTGACCCTATTCTCCGGAGTCCTGATGCTCGTAACCCTTACGATACTTCTATCCGGCTCCTACCTAATAACTCTGGGTCTAGGAATGGGGAATTTTTGTTAGAAAGATCTACCCTCCGCTAAAAGTTTTGAGAACAAGGGGCTTAAGCCCCTTGCCTGCCCGTACTCTGAGGGTGAGTATCGTGAATAATTGCGATCGGCAGTGCAGGAGTTGAACCTGCCTAGCACGAATTATGAGTTCGTTGCCTCAACCGCTCGGCCAACTGCCGTTTTTTATGATCATTCTCATAATATCCTATTCCTATTCAATTTACTATTCTATGCGTTTTAACCTCACCGTTGTCCTGACTTTGTTATTACTTGCTGTGATGGGCGGGGCTGGTTTTGCTAGTGCCACCTGGGGCTTCCGAGTCGGCGATCAAGCTCTCAAAGGCATATCTACTCCCGATTCTCGCCCCACCAAAAAGCCCGTTACAGGCGGAAGAACTCCCGCAGGAGGTGAAGGATTAATATTTCTGCGAGAGGAAGATATTTTAGCCAAAGTCAAAGCAGATGTGGAAGCTAAGGGGGGAACCACGGAAAACAAGCCCACTACAGAAGCAAAGCCAGTAGCAACTCCTAGTCAGTTTCCTCTCCAAGTTAAAAGCCAAAATATTGCTCTGCATATAGACGGGGTGACTCCGAGCGGCAGTTCTATTCTTTTGGAGGTGCGGCTAAAAAATGAAGGAAACCAAACTGTCAGGTTTCTTTATAGCTTCCTAAATTTGACTGATGATAAAGGTCGTGCTTTGAGTGCCATCACCCAAGGGCTACCGGGGGAACTGCCCCCGACTGGAGAAGAATTTAGCGGTAAAATTAGTATTCCGATCGCCCTATTAGCAGATGCCAAAAATGTCTCTCTATCCCTGACTGATTACCCCGACCAAAAAGTACAACTTAAAATTAATGAGATTCCCTTAGGACGCTAGAAGCAGGGCGCTGATCAATAAATCTCCCGGTAATTTGTAAATATTCTGAGTAATTATTAGTTAGTACCTAATTTATTTACTCAATCTAGTAACGATAAAGTTATGGCCACGGAAGGATTTTATGCTGAGTTGCCGATCCTAGAACAATTCATGGATATCACTATCTCTGAAAATTATGCTCCAGTCCCAGATGATTGGTACATTATCGTGACAGATATTGTGGGGTCTACCCAAGCAATTAAACAAGGACGTTATAAGGAAGTTAACTTTTTAGGCGCCTGCGCTATTATTTCTTTGCTGAATGTAGCCAAAAAGCTAGATATTCCTTTTGTTTTTGGAGGGGATGGGGCTTCGATCGTCATTCCTGAATTTATGCTGCCGGAAGCTCGTCAGGCTTTGTTGGCAAATCAAATTATGGTTAGGGAAGATTTTGGGATGGAGTTACGGGTAGGTATTGTCCCGGTAGCGATCGTCAAGACAGATTATCGGTTACAGATTGCCAAACTAAAAATATCTGATAACTATAGTCAAGCAGTATTTCGGGGAGGCGGCTTAAATTATGCAACTCGCTTGGTGAAGGAAACTGCCACTAAAAAGCTCTATCAGCTAGATGCCCAAAATATTATCCCCCAAGCAGATCTATCAGGGTTGGAGTGTCGCTGGCAGGATATTCCTAGCCCCTACGGAGAAATTGTTAGTTTATTAGTCCTAGCCACTGCCCCTAGTGAATCCCAGATGGATGGCATTTATCGAGATGTTATTCGCCAGATTGAGAAAATCTATGGAGATAGCGATCGCCTAAATCCCATTACTCAAAATAATCTTAATCTTTCTCTTAAGGAGAAAAATTTAATCTTAGAAACTAAAGCCAGGGCAGCCACCCATAATTGGTGGAGTCGCTGGTTTTACCTTGGAAAAATTCGCTTAGAAAATATTCTTGGTTTGATATTAATGAAGTTTTCGATAAAATTTATGGGGATAAATTGGGGTACTTACAAGACAATTGTTACAGAGACTACTGACTATCGAAAGTTTGATGATATTCTTCGCATGGTAATTGCTGGAAACCCTCAACAAAGTAGAAAATTAGAGCAATTTCTCGAGAAAAAATATCAAGATGGGCGCTTGGTCTATGGACTTCATCGCACTGATCGGGCTTTGATGACCTGTTTGGTATTCGAGCGAGATGGTCGGCAGGTACATTTTGTAGATGGAGCCGATGGGGGTTATGCGCTTGCGGCCGAAGCTATGAAGCACCGTTCCAGAGCCTAATATTAGTTAAGTAGCCTTGTAAAAGAATATCTCGATCGATTACTTCCATAGTTACTCTTTCTACGGGTAGTGCCTGAGTCATGGCTACCAAGCCCATTTCCCCCACAGGAGAATAATTGCCAGAGCCACCGACAATTTTGGGGGCGATAAAAGCCCAGATTTTCTGAATCACTCCGGTGGCGATCGCTTCTGCCCCTAGATTTCCCCCACACTCCCAGAGAACTGCCGAGCAACCCCGCTCGTAGAGATAGGTCATAGCAGTCAGGGGGTTCAGGGGGGCTAGATCTATAATTTCTACTCCTTGAGCTAGAAGGAGCGATCGTAATTGGGGATTAGTCCCCGCCTCGGTCAATACTAGGGTTTTAGCAAGGCTAGTATCCCAGAGATGGGCTGAGTCGGGTAAATCTAAACTCCGGCTCATCACCCCTCGCAGGGGATTATGGTCTGCCACACCGTGAGTAGTCAAATGGGGATTGTCATGGCGCAGGGTATTACCTCCGACAATCACCGCATCACAGCCTGCCCGGAGGTGATGAACTCGCTGTCGAGCGGCGGCGCCTGTCACCCAGCTACTATGGCCATTACTGGTGGCAATCTTGCCATCTAGGGTCATGGCGTATTTAAAGATTCCGAAGGGCAACTGGTGGCGGATACGATGGCAAAAGGCTTCGTTTAATTCTTGGCAGGCAGCTTCAGCAATTCCTGTTACTACTTCAATTCCGGCCTGACGGAGGCGATCGATCCCCCCACCCTGTACTCTGGGGTCTGGGTCTACCATTCCCACTACCACTTTCTTAACACCCGCCTTGATCAAAGCCTCAGTACAAGGGGGAGTTCTGCCGTAATGATTACAGGGTTCTAGGTTCACATACACCGTTGATCCCACTGCCTGTTCCCCAGCCTCCCCCAAAGCAAAAACTTCTGCATGAGGCTGTCCGGCTTCCGGATGGAAACCTTCCCCCACAATTTTTCCTTCCTTTAGCACCACTGCTCCCACTAGGGGATTAGGACTAGTCTTGCCTAGGGCTTTCTTGGCCAAATCTAGACAGCGGTGCATTAATAATTCATCTGCAAGATTTATGGCCGCAAGTTGGGGACTACTAGGACTCATAATTCTCTAGCAAAGATTCAGGAGCAACCACTTCTCCTGCTGCTACTCGCTCTACTACTGCCACTTCTATCCCTAAAGCCTGAGCAATTTGCTCTACTCCTAACCCTAAAGCCAAGAATCCCTGCGTAGACTCCAGCTTACCTTTAACCTTGCCTAAAAGCTCTCCTTCAGCTTTGCCTTCAGCTTTGCCCTCAGCTTTGCCCTCAGCTTTGCCCTCAGCTTTGCCCTCAGCTTTGCATTTAACTTCTGCCTCTTCGTATAGCTCTCGATATAATCTTGTTTCTCGGATATCATCTAAACTAAACATTTCGGCTACCTCCTCTCGGCTCATGTTGGTAAATTTGTAAAACAGTACGGTTTCAATAAATTCTAAAATCTTTTGCTCTAGTTCTTGGTCTTGGATTTGCTCCGTCTGCTCTACTAGCTTTGGGAACTGCTCTTTGACCCGCTCTGGAGTAGTTAATACTAATTTTACTATTCCTAAACTAATTGGTAAATTTTCTTGGTTGGTTATTTCATCTAGATATACCATCCGCACTTGGGGTCTTAAGCCCCTATATTGGGCTGGAAATACTGGGTCTAGGTTCCGGGAGGCAAAGATGGCTACGGCTTGCCAGTCATTCGAGGGCTGATACTGCCCTAGGTAGGCGCAAACCTCGATAAATAATTGCCAATAAAAATCAGCTTTAGGCTGAAATTGGACTTCCACAAAATAGATCAAGTCGTTGAAAGTATTACTATTGGGGAGCAGCAGTCCGTCGAATCTCCGAGCTAGCTCTTTGATCTCTTGGGACGAAAATTTGTAGTTGGCAGCTTGGGCAGGGTCTTCGCCAATTAATTCAAACAATAGTTCGGGGAATAGTTGAAAGAGACTATAAAAAATGGTGTCGGTTTTCATGGCTGGGGGTATTTGTACCTAGAATGTTAAAACTAACTGCCATGAGTGCGGGGGGCGATCGCTTTTTCTTTCTGGGCTTTCTGGGATCCAGAAGTGGATTCAATTCCTGAGATTCTACCCACAGAATTACTATCGGGGAGGGGTTGAGCGGCGATGAGGGCATCTAGCTTGGCGGCGAGGATCGATCGAGGTTGTTCCCCTAGGCTCTGAGCGATCGCCTTACCATTCTGACCCAAAAAGACAAAATGGGGAATGCCATCAACTTTATAAGTCACCATTTCTGGCAGCCATTTATTGTTATCCACATTGAGCATGGCAAAGTTTAATTGGTCTTTGTATTCTTTTTTTAGTTCTGCCAAATCTCCCGCCATGGCCTGACAAGAAGTACACCAGTCGGCATAAAATTCTACTAGGGTTGGTTTGCCATTGGTTATGGCCACATCTAAGGGGGTGGCTGCGGCGGCTTGGGCGGCTAGGCTGGCGGTGTTGTTGGGGGTACGGAGGGCGAAGAAGAGGGAGGCGGAGAGGACGATCGCAGCAAGGGCGATGAGAATATTTGTTAGGCGCTTAATATTGGGGATAGTGGTGGAAGTTGGGGGAGTCGGGGTATCGTTAGTCATAATAAATAAGTAATTTTGATTCTAGGATTATCCAAGATTATCAAGGATCATAACAAAAGCCATGAAAAAGCGAGTTACTCTGACTTTCCCGAAGCGAGCGATCCAAATGCCTGTCACCTATCGGTTGGCAAGGGATTTTAATGTGGCAGCAAATATTATTCGGGCGCAGGTGGCGCCGAACCAGATTGGTAAGGTGGTGGTGGAGTTGGCGGGGGATATTGACCAGCTAGAGGCGGGGATCGAGTGGATGCGATCGCAGGATATTCATGTTTCGCTCCAGAGCCGGGAGATTTTGATTGATGAGGATAGTTGTGTAGATTGTGGGCTTTGTACTGGGGTTTGTCCGACTCAGGCGCTGACTTTGCATCCCCAAAGTTTTCAGCTAACTTTCACGCGATCGCGCTGTATTGTCTGTGAGCAATGTATTCCTACTTGTCCTGTGCAGGCTATTTCTACTAATCTTTAATTACTATTAGTTTTAGCTCCAATGGGTTTTGATATATTTTACTGCTTCTCTGGTACTGAGTTTGAGGGCAGAGTTGGCGCTGCGAATGAAAAAGCATTCTTCTGTTGCTCCGTTTTTGTTGGTGATGTTGACATACATTTCTTGCGGGGCGGGTTTGATGTTGATTTGGCATACTTCTAAACCGTTGATTTCTTGGATTTTGATATCAAATAAATTTGCATGTTCTTTGCCAAATTCTTTGAGTAATAAATCATTACTAATAAACAACAAAAACCCATCGCTATCTTTCTTTTTTAGGGTTTGATAGTCTGATTGCAATCCTAAAATATTGCCGTCATCTTCTACGCCAATTAATAGGGTTCCGCCGTTGGTATTCAGGAAGGCAGCAACACTTTTTAAGATTACCTGCTCCATAGTTTTATCGGCTTTGTTTTCTTTCAGGTTCCAACGGGCAGTGGATTTGAATTCAACTAAGTTATTTTCACCTTGTTTAATCAAGGTAGCAATCTCGGAAGTTATTACGGGTTTACCAAGGTTTTGGTAGGCTTGGAGGGCGGCGCTTTTGGTTTCTTCTGGGACTAGGGGAAAGGTGGATAAGATATGGGTAAATTCTATTTCGGTCAAGCCATACAAGTGGGCAACCATGCCATCAAGTTCTGCTCGAATTTTTGCCCGTTCTTCGGGGTCGGTAGCTCCGTAGATCAGACCCTCACCCCTAGCCTCTCTCCCAGAGCGGGAAAGGAGAGTAAGATTTTCTTGTCCCCCTTCTCCCCTCGTGGGAGAAGGGGTTAGGGGATGAGGGGGATTCACGGGAGTAAGCCCGACTTCCTGTGCGAGTTCATCAAATTCTGGAGTAGTACAAATTAGCTTCGCTGCCCTAATAATAATTTCATCAAAGTATTTATCTCCTGAACTGAGGCGAGGAACTTGAGTTGAATAAACAAAGAAAAAATTTATATTAGCTGATACTTTTAATCGAATCAGAAAATCATAGGTAAAACTATTCCATACAGAACATAAATAAAGTATGTCTTGAAAGGAAACTACTTGATCTCCATTACTATCTAACATTTTTATTGTCTGTAAATTCTCAACACATAAAGATGGAGGTATTACTGTAGATATTAAAGTTCTCGTATCAGTATTTCTAGCAATTTTACGAAAACCGAGACGATATGTTTGATAATCAAGCTGTTGTTTATTATCTTGCACTTTACCAAGAATTATAGCTCTAGCATCAGATTCTTTAATCCAATATCGAGTGTCTGTAGAAAACAAATGTGTAAACTGATGAATCATTTTTCCTTCAAGTAAAGGCAGTAAATCTTTACTAAAAGATGCCTGAAATAAATTTGAATTATTATTTGGTGCTAATTCACGAGTAAATTTAATATGATTAAATCCAGAGTTTTTATCATCTAACTGGAAATGATTAGCTATTTTCTGATGAATTGAGTATTCAAGATTATCTTTAAACTCCATGATTGATAAAGAATCTGGAGATAATCTCCGAATCAGTTCTATAGATATTTTTAGACTACTTTCACTAGGAAAATTCGTTAGCTCTTGGACATCGTGACGCATGAAACTAACCGGGAAACTCTGACCCTCACCCCCAGCCCCTCTCCCAGGGCGGGAGAGGGGAGTAAGATTTTCTTG
>ENA-OBLH01000102-OBLH01000102.1-metagenomes-genome-assembly--contig:-NODE-102-length-29483-cov-5.97706_pt1 | contig 29483 bp, 30 predicted proteins | sample MGYA00153382_OBLH01 | MGnify analysis MGYA00153382
CGAGCATGACTAGCAAACCGCCGAACAGCAGTCCGAGCATGGCAAGCCCCGAGCGATGTGCGCCGAGGTAAAAACGATGCGCGCCGACAGGGCCGCTGAACCACCACAGCACATAGGCGAGCAACATGTTGCGGTCGGACTTCGACTTGGTCGGCGACAGCCGCATTGCCGATGTGGCAGCGCTGGCCATTGGATCGTGCGAGGGAGCGGGTAGGGGAGTGCGTCCCCGCTCGGCGGCGATAAACGCGCGCGCAGCCGGTGACAGGCCATCGTCGCTTTCAGGAACAGAGATCGGGGCAAAGGCACGCGGGGCGGACCTCGGCATAGCGGCAAACCCAGCCTGAACCGGCGCGCCCGCTGTCACGCCCTTGCGTCCGAAACCGCCCGACATGTCATCCTCCGCCGCGATGCCGCACATGGTCGGCGGCATTCCCTGCGTAACGACAAAAATTTAACGGGTGGTTTCACGCGACTGGCGGCACCGCGCGGCGGCTTAAAGCTTTGCTCATCGGTCGATGTTACGGCTCTGCCAATGGACAACGCGGGCACCTTGGCGGATGCAGCGCAGCTCGAAAGCGCGCTGCGTGGCGATCTTACGGCTGGCGAGCGCGTGTTGTGGCATGGCGTCCCCGATCCGAAATACCTGAACAGCGGCTTTGCCATGTGGCTGTTCGCTATCCCGTGGATGGCATTTGCGCTCGGCTGGACCGGCATTGCGCTGGTGGTTTATCTTTCGACTTTCGATGACCCCACCGCGACCTGGGCGCGCGTGTGGGGCTGGATCATGCCGCTGTTCGGCACGCCGTTCGTCGCCATTGGCGGGTGGATGCTTTACGAGCCGATCCGGCTGCGTGCAGAAGCGGGGCGTACCCTGCATGTCCTGACCAACCGGCGTCTGCTCAGCGTCATGCTCGGCAAGACGCGCACCTCGAAATCGGTCGATCTGGCCAAATTGGGGCCGGTGACGATCAAGGAGCGCGCCAACGGCTGGGGCGATGTGAGTGTCGAGACCGGCAGTTCAACCGACAGCGACGGCGACCGGCGCACCGACCGGTTCGAAATGACCGGCGTGCCCGATGTCGCACGTTTGAAGCAGTTGTTGATGCAGCGGCATTTGGCGCGCGTCTAATCTGTTGCCGTTTCGTTCGTGCTGTCGCAAGACGGCGCAGTGACCCTGTTCCGCCATCCCGCGCTTTATGCCAGCCATGGCGGCATCTGGATTGCCGACGACACGGGCACGCAGCGTATCGGGCGCGGCGATGCGATTGCGCGCGCGGGCGAGACGCCGGTTATCCTGCTCAACGCGCCGCTGGTGGCGCAGCGGCTGGGCTATCCAGAATTATCGGGGCTCGACCTGCTCGAACTCTTCGCGTTCGTGCATCCGGCGCGGTTCATGGTACCGACGGTCAAGGGGCTTGCCGAGGCGACGGGGTTCGCCCTGCCTGCCGACGAAGCGGGGGCAGCGGCGATGTTGCGCGAGGCAGCCGCTGTGCTGGTCGCGCGGCTGGGGAAGGCCGATTGGGCAGAGCGCGACGGCGCGTGGAACGTGGCCGCGACGATGCAGCGGTTGCGCTGGCCTTGGGCAGGGATTGTGCTGGGGAGCCTCGCCAAGCCCGCCGAGGCCGAGCGCGGGTTGTTCGCCAAATTGCCCGAATGGGAAGAGAAAGCCCCGCGACCTGCCCCGCGCACAGCGACGGTGGCGGGCGCAGATGCGCTGGCACGGCTCGACGATCTGACCGGGCAAGGGGCCGAAATCCGCGAGGGGCAGCAAGCCTATGCCGTGGCCGCCAGCGAAGCCTTTGCGCCGAAGATGCGCCGCGACGGGCCGAACATGGTGTTGGCAGAGGCGGGGACGGGCATCGGCAAGACATTGGGCTATCTTGCGCCCGCCTCGCTCTGGGCCGAACGCGCCGATGGGGCGGTGTGGATTTCGACCTATACCAAGGCGCTCCAGCGGCAGTTGAATGCGGAGATGGCGCGACTGTTTCCCGACCCCGCCCAACGCGCAAAACGAGTGACGGTCCGCAAGGGGCGCGAAAATTATCTGTGCCTGCTCAATCTGGAAGACGCACTGCAGGGCGGGTTTTCGGGGCGGGCGGCGGTGTTGGCGCAGCTCGTTGCGCGCTGGGCGGCGTATAGCCGCGACGGCGATATGGTCGGCGGCGACTTACCCGGATGGTTGCCGACCTTGTTCCGACGCAATGGATCGACCGCGCTGACCGACCGGCGCGGCGAGTGCATCTATGCTGGCTGCCCGCATTACCGCCGCTGCTTTATCGAACGCAGCGCGCGGGCGAGCGTCGATGCCGATATCGTCATCGCCAATCACGCGCTGGTCATGATCAACGCCGCGCGCGGACGCGAAATGGCGAACCGCCCGACGCGGATCGTCTTCGACGAAGGGCATCATGTTTTCGACGCCGCCGATTCGACGTTCTCGGCGGCACTGACCGGACAGGAAGCGATCGAACTGCGCCGCTGGGTGATTGGGCCGGAAGGGACGTCGCGCGGGCGACGGCGGGGTCTGTCGGCGCGACTCGCCGATGTCGCGAGTTACGACGAAGCGGGCGCGGCGGCGATTGCGGCTGCGACAGTGGCAGCACAAGCGCTACCCTCCGACGGCTGGCTGGCGCGGATTGCCGAGGGGTCGCCTTACGGGCCGGTCGAGACGTTGCTGTCTGCCGTGCGCGGGCTGGTTTACGCGCGCAGTACGGCGGAAGACGCGGGCTACGGCTTGGAGACCGAAGCTGCCGAACTCGACGGGCCGACCATCGAAGCCGCTGCAGCTGCCGCCACCGCACTCGACGGGCTGCTTCGACCGCTGGTCGCGCTCGGGCGACGGCTAGAAGCCGTGCTCGACGATCCGCCCGACTGGCTCGACAGTGCCGCGCGCGCGCGGATCGAGGGGGCCATCGCTTCGCTCGGCTGGCGGCGCGATACGGTCGCGGCATGGCTGGCAATGCTCGCGCGCGTCGGCGGGCCGACCGATCCCGATTTCGTCGATTGGCTCGCCGTCAGCCGGATCGAGGGGCGCGACCTCGACATCGGGCTTCACCGCCACTGGCTCGATCCGACGCGGCCCTTCGCCGATGCCGTGCTGAAGCCCGCGCACGGGGTGCTGATGACCTCCGCGACGCTGACAGGGGGAGGCGACTGGGCGCAGGCCGAAGCGCTGAGCGGGACTAACCACCTCGATCATCCGCCCGCCGTGTTCACGGTGAAAAGCCCGTTCGACTACGCGACTCAGTCCGAAGTGCTGATCGTCACCGATGTCACACGCGGCGACATGGGCGCGCTGGCAAACGCCTACGCGCGGCTGATCGCGGCATCGGGCGGCGGGACATTGGGGCTGTTCACCGCGATCAGGCGGCTGCGGACGGTGCACGCGCGGATTGCCGACCGGCTCGCCCGCGACGGGTTGCCGCTCTACGCGCAGCATGTCGACCCCATCGATACCGGCACGCTTGTGGACATTTTCCGCGACGATCCACGCGCGAGTCTCATCGGCACCGATGCCTTGCGCGACGGCGTCGATGTGCCAGGCAATTCGCTCCGCACCGTCGTGATGGAGGGCATCCCCTGGCCGCGCCCGACGGTGCTCCACGCGGCGCGTCGCGCGGCGAACGGCGGCAGCGCGCATGACGACCGCATCGTCCGTGCGCGGCTGGCACAGGCGTTCGGGCGGCTGATCCGGCGGGCGGACGATCACGGGACGTTTGTGATCCTGTCCGCCGCCGTCCCCTCGCGTCTGCTGACCGCATTTCCGGAAGGGACGCCGGTCTCGCGGGTGACGCTCGACGAGGCAGTGGCGCGGGTGTCATTACGTCTTCCAACCGTCACGCCCTTGGTGCATCAGGAAGCGCAATGAAGACCCTGACTTTGCTCCGCCATGCCAAATCGGGCTGGGACGATCCCGTCGCGCGCGATTTCGACCGCGCCCTCAACCCGCGCGGGATGCGCGGGGCAAAGACGGTCGGGTTGCATATGCGCCAGATCGGGCTCGCCTTTGACGCGGTAGTCTCCTCACCTGCCGTGCGCTGCGTCGATACGCTCGACGGGGTGTGGGAAGGCTATGGCCGGACGCTGCACCCGAAATGGGACCGGCGCATCTATCTCGCGTCGTGTGTGACCCTGCTCGATGTCGTCCATGATCAGCCCGACGATGTGAACCGGGTGCTGATGTGTGGGCACAACCCCGGTCTCGAAGATCTCATTCTGCTGCTCGTTCCCGACAACAGCGAAGAGGGGTTGCGTGACGATGTCGAAGAGAAATTCCCGACCGCCAGCATTGCAGAGCTGATTTTCGACGTCGATCACTGGGCCGATGTGGCGAGTGGCAAAGGACATCTGACGCGCTTCATCCGTCCGCGCGATCTGGACGCCGCGCTGGGGCCGGACGACTGATGCAGTTGCGCCGTGCGGGCGTTGCCGATGCCGCCAAACTGAGTCTCATTGGCTGCGCGACCTTCATCGAGAGTTTTGCCAACGACCATGACGGTGACGAAGTCGTGCGGTACCTTTCGAGCGACCAGTCGCCCGACTGGTATGCGCGCGAACTGGCCGACCCAGCCAAGGCGGCATGGCTGGTCGAGGAAGCGGTCGGCTGTCCGGTCGGCTATGCCATGGCGATCCCGGCTGCGCTGCCCGGCACCGATGCGGCGACCGATGTCGAACTGAAGCGCATCTACATGTTGTCGAAATGGCATGGCGGCGGCTGGGGCGCGAAACTGTTCGCCGCCGCCGAGGACGAAGCGCGGGCGCGGGGCGCAACGCGGCTGGTGCTGAGCGTCTATGTCGAGAATACCTCCGCGCAGAAATTCTATGCGGCGCGCGGGTTCGATACCATCGGACGCTGGGTGTTCGAGGGGTTCGATACGAGCGAGGACTTCATCCTCGCCAAAACGCTTTAATCTTCGAGCGCCGCCGCAAGCGCACCGCGAATGCGGGTCAGATCGGCGAGCAGCGAACCAGTGCTGCCCGATGCCGCCGACGCTAGGGAGACTGGGCTCGCTTCGGCTTCTTTCCCCGCCAGCAGTTTCTGCACGCCCTTGATCGTATAGCCGTCACGTCCGAGCGCGGTGGCGATGCGGCGGACGAGCGCGACGTCCTCGGGCCGGTAATAGCGGCGGTTGCCCGCACGGGTCAGCGGGCGAAGCTGGGGGAAGCGGGTCTCCCAGTAACGCAGGATATGTTGCTGCAAGCCCAGTTCGGCGGCCAATTCGCCGATGGTGCGGAATGCGCTGTCGCTCTTGCCGGAATCAGCCAAAACGCCGTTACCCTGCCTCGACGATGCGGTCGCGCATGATCTGGCTGGCGCGGAAGGTCAGCACGCGGCGCGGGGCGATCGGCACTTCGATCCCGGTCTTGGGGTTCCGACCAACGCGCTCGGCCTTGTCGCGCAGGATGAAAGTCCCAAAGCCGGAAATCTTCACATTCTCGCCCTTGGACAGCGGCTCGCACATGTGGCGCAAAATGCCCTCGACCAGCCCTGAAGAATCGGCGCGCGACAGCCCGATCTTTCGATGGATCGATTCTGCGATGTCCGCGCGGGTCAAGTTACCGGTCTTTGCCATATATTCCCCCGAGTTTCTGGCACATTACCCGCATCTTAACCAGCGGGGCCGCGCCGTCAAATCACCAGCGCAGAACCGCCGCGCCCCAAGTGAATCCGCCACCCATGGCTTCGAGCACAACAATGTCGCCGGTCTTGATCCGCCCGTCGCGCACAGCCGTGTCGAGCGCGAGCGGTACCGAAGCGGCGGACGTATTGGCGTGGTCGGCTACCGTTACCACGACCTTATCCGGCGCGAGGCCGAGCTTCTTTGCAGTCGCATCGAGAATGCGGGCGTTCGCCTGATGCGGCACGACCCAATCGACGTCGGCAGTCGTGAGGTTCGCCAGCGCCAGTGCCTCGCCCATCACGCTCGCCAGATTGGTGACGGCGTGGCGGAACACCTCGCGGCCCTTCATGCGGACCTTGCCGACGGTGCCGGTCGTCGAGGGGCCGCCGTCGACATAGAGCAACTGGTTGTGCCGCCCGTCGGCATGGAGTTTGGCCGACAAGACGCCGCGCCCATCCTCACAGGCACCCAGCACGATCGCGCCCGCGCCATCCCCGAACAGCACGCAGGTCGCGCGGTCTTCCCAGTCGAGGATGCGGCTGAACGTCTCCGACCCGATGACAAGCGCATTGGTTGCCGAACCCGCGCGGATCATGCTTTCGGCGACCGAGACCGCATAGAGAAACCCCGAACACACCGCGCCAACGTCGAACGCGACGCAATCGTCGATGCCGAGCGCCGCCTGCACGAGGGTCGCGCTCGCCGGAAATGTCTGGTCAGGCGTGGCGGTCGCCAGCACGATCAGGTCGATATCGGTCGCCGCCATGCCCGCGGAGACGAGCGCGCGGCGTGCGGCTTCGGTCGCTAGCGTCGAGGTCGTTTCGCCCTCGCCCGCAATATGGCGGAACCGGATGCCGCTGCGCTCGACGATCCATTCGTCGGACGTATCGACGGTTTCGGCCAGTTCGGCATTGGACACGCGACGCACGGGCAGCGCCGACCCCGTCCCGAACACCGCGGCGCGCCTCATTTGCCGGGCGCAGACTGCGCCGTGAGCGCGCGGTGTCCCGCGAAATGGTCGAGATCCTCGGTAATGCGCCGCGTAATGTCGTTGGCGACGAGCTTGGCCGCGACACCGATAGCATTGGCAACGCCCTTCACATTGGCGCTGCCATGGCTTTTCACGACAATGCCGTTGAGGCCCAGAAACACCGCGCCATTGTGATTGTTGGGATCGAGCCGGTGACGGAGCAATTCGGTCGCAGGTTTCGACACGAGAAAGCCGAATTTCGAACGGATCGAGCTGGTGAACGCAATCCGCAGCAGGTCGGTGACGAAGCGCGCGGTGCCCTCCATCGTTTTCAGCGAGATATTACCCGAGAAGCCGTCGCAGACGACGACGTCGGTGAGTCCACGCGAAATCTTGTCGCCCTCGATAAACCCGCCGAAGCGCATCGGCAGGTCGGTCGCGTCGCGCAGTAGCGCCGCCGCCTCGCGGATTTCCTCGGTGCCTTTCAGCTCCTCGGTGCCGATGTTGAGCAGATTGACGCGCGGGTTTTCAAGGCCGAGCGCGCAGCGCGCATAGGCCGCACCCATCACCGCAAATTCGACGAGGTTGCGTGTGTCGCACTCCGTATTCGCACCGAGGTCGAGCATGACATGGTCGGTTTCGCCGAGCGACGGCAGCAAGGCCGCGAGCGCTGGCCGGTCGATCCCCGACATCGTCCGCAGTGCGATCTTCGCCATCGCCATCAGCGCGCCGGTGTTGCCGGCCGACACCGCAGCAGCGGCGGTACCGGTCTTCACCGCGTTTACAGCAAGGCCCATCGAGGTGGTCTTGGCGCGACGGATCGCCTGCGTCGGCTTTTCATCGCCGCCGATCACATCGGGAGCATGGATGATATCCGCGGTCGCCAGCGACGGATGGGCGGCAAGCTCGGCACGGATCGCAGTCTCGTCGCCGACCAGCGCAAATTCGAGCGCGGGCCATCTCGCCTTGGCCTGTGCGGCACCGGCAATCATCACAGCGGGTCCGGTGTCACCGCCCATCGCGTCGATGGCGATTCGCCGGGCCTGTGTCACCTGCGCCCCCGTCCTTTCGACTTAGGCGTCGACCGAAAGGATCTCGCGCCCGTTATAATGGCCGCAAGCGCCGCACAGATTGTGCGGACGCTTCAATTCGCCGCAATTCGGGCATTCCTGATACGACGCCGGGGTCAGCGAATCGTGGCTGCGGCGCATGTTGCGCTTCGACGGCGTGGTTTTTCTTTTGGGAACGGCCATGTCTAAATCCTGAAATTCTGTATCGCAGCTCTCGGCACACCGGAGACGAAATCCCGATATGCCTGGGACAAAGCGGCCCGCGAGCGAAGGCGTGCGCCTATACCGATTTACCGTCGCGTTGCAAGCGCGCGCGGCGCGTGCCAGACGCCACCGCGCAATTAGGGGAGCAACAACATGATCATTCTGCCGATTACCTTGACCGCCGCCGGGGGTGCCGCGCTCATCAACCTGTGGCTCGCCATCCGCTGCGGCCAGGTCCGCACCAAGCACAAGATCGATATGGGCGACGGCGGTAACGAAGCAATGGTCGCGGCAATGCGCGCCCAGTCGAACCATGTCGAATACACGCCCTTCGTGCTGATCCTGCTCGCGCTGGTCGAGTTGGCCTGGGGCAGCCCGACATGGCTGTGGGTCGTATCGGGCGCTTATATGCTGGCGCGGGTGTTGCACGGGCTAGGCATGACCGGCACCTTCAAGCCCGGACGCCCTGTCGGCATCCTTGTGACGATGCTGGTGACGCTGGGTCTGGCGGGTGTCGCGATAGCGATTCCCTATATGCGGTAGAATGCAGCGGTCGCGCGCTGCTACAGCCTTTTCACCAGTTTCTTCAGGCTGTTGTCCATCGCGCGGCCGACATCGTCGATGATTTCCTTTTCGAGTTCGGTGCGGACCGCCTCGACCTCGTGCGAAGTGAGATGCTCGATCCCGATGAATTTCTCGCGCGCGCCCTCGACCGCGCGGACGAGTTCGTCGAGCTTGGCCTGCATCGACGCGGTGTCGCGGTTCGCCGAATTCTGGATCAGGAACACCATCAGGAAGGTGACAATGGTGGTGCCGGTGTTGATGACGAGCTGCCACGTTTCGCTGAACGCGAACATCGGGCCGGTGACTGCCCACACGATGACGACCAGCAGTGCGAGAACGAATGTCGCGGGCTGACCCGCCGCATCGGCGATCCAGGTCGAGATGCGGGTGAAGAATTTGTCGAGCTTGTGCTTCATGGCGGCTCCCTCAGGCGGTGGCCAAAACCCGGTCGGCGACATAGGGGTTGGTCGCACGTTCATGGGCAAAGGTCGACATGGCCCCGTGTCCCGGCACGAAATTGGTGTGCCCACCCAGCGGCCACAGCCGCGTGACAATGGCGTCGAGCAAATCCTGATGATTGCCCATCGGGAAATCGGTGCGGCCAATGGAACCCTGAAACAGTACGTCGCCGACCATCGCGACGCCCGACGGCGCATGATGGAACACGACATGGCCGGGTGTGTGGCCGGGGCAGTGATAGACGTCGAGGGTCAGATTGCCGACCGTCACGGTGTCCCCATTGTCGAGCCAGCGGTCAGGTTCGAAAACCTTGCCGTTGACACCGTAGCTGCGCCCGTCGTCTTCGAGGCGGCTGATCCAGAAGCGGTCGGCCTCGTGCGGCCCCTCGATTTGCACGCCCAGTTCCTTCGCCAGTGTCCCCGCTTCGCCGCAATGGTCGATATGGCCGTGCGTGATCAGGATTTTCTCGATGGTGACGCCTGCCTGCGCTGCGGCGGCTTTCAGCTTCGGCAAATCGCCGCCGGGATCGACGAACGCGCCGCGCATCGTCGCCGTGCACCAGAACAGGGTGCAATTCTGCTGGAGCGGCGTGACCGGGATGATTGCCGCGCGCATAGGGGGTGTCGCTGTCATGATGGCGACATGGCGCGCGTGTCTGGACGTGACAAGGGGAGACGACCGTGCTCGACTGGATTGCGATGATTGCTGCTGCCGCACTATCCCCGTCTTTGGCGACGGCCCAACCTCTCGTCATCGCGCATCGCGGTGCGAGCGGGGAGCGGCCCGAACATACGCTGGCGTCGTACAAGCTCGCCATCGAACAGGGCGCGGATTTCATCGAGCCCGATCTGGTGATGACCAAGGATCGCGTCCTTGTCGCGCGGCACGAGAACGAGATTTCGGGGACGACCGATGTGGCGGCGCGGCCCGAGTTTGCGGCGCGCAAGGCGACCAAAGCGATCGACGGGCAAAATTACACCGGCTGGTTTACCGAGGATTTCACGCTTGCCGAGTTGAAGACCCTGCGCGCCCGCGAGCGGCTGCCGGATTTGCGCCCACAGAACCGGGCATATGACGGGCAGTTTGACGTGCCGACCTTCGACGAAGTGCTGGCGCTGGCGAAAGCGGCGAAGCGGCGGGTTGGCGTCTATCCGGAGATCAAGCACGGCAGCTATTTCGACGGCCTCGGCATGAATATTGAAGCGCCGCTGCTCGCCGCGCTGAAGAAGGTCGGTTGGACGCGCAAGACCGATCCCGTGTTCATCCAGTCGTTCGAGGTCGGCAATCTCCAGCGGCTCCGGATGGCCACCAAGCTGCGTCTCGTCCAGCTGATCGATGGTAGCGGGCATCCCGCCGACCGCCCCGATTTGCCCATCGGCAACATGGTAACCCCGGCAGGCCTCGCCGAAATCGCCCGTTACGCCGATGCTATCGGCGTGACCAAGACGCTGATCGTGCCGCGCGACGGGGCGGGGCAGTCGGGCAGGCCGCTGACCTTGGTCGCCGACGCGCACAAGGCGGGTCTGAAAGTCCATGTCTGGACGTTCCGCGCCGAAAATGTCTTCCTGCCTGCCGAACTGCGCGTCGGGCGCGAGCAGGAGGGGCGGGGCGACCTCTCCGCCGAACTCCGCCAGTTTTATGCGCTCGGTGTGGACGGGGTGTTCAGCGATTTTCCGGGCATTGCCGTTGCAACGCGCCGCAAATAGCATTTCCGGCCGCCTGTCGCTGTGTTGCTACGCCGTCCCAAGGCGACGCTAGCACATGAGGGTAATGCGCTTGCAATACATGTATCGCAATACTAGCTATCGCTGATGCCTATGTCCGTCAGACTGCCCGCTGAAGTCGAAACCCGCCTCACCGCACTGGCCGCGCTGACAGGGCGGTCGAAGACATTTTATGCGACCGAGGCGATTGTCGAACATATCGACGATCTGGAGGACGCGCACTTGTCGCGCGAAGTCCTCGCACGCGTGCGTGCCGGGGCCGAGGGAACAGTGCCGTTGAGTGCGTTATTGGCGGAATATGGCCTGGAAAATTGAGCTTGCCGACAGCGCGGCAAAACAGCTTCGCAAGCTCGACCCGCAAGTCGCCACCCGCATCCTGACCTTCCTGCGCGACCGCGTCGCCAAACTCGACGATCCGCGCAGCATCGGCGAAGCGCTGCACGGCAAAGAACTCGGCGCATTCTGGAAGTACCGCGTCGGCGACTACCGGATTATCGCGGACATCGACGACGGGGCAGTGACAATCACGGCGGTGCGAATCGGCAACCGCCGTGAAGTGTATCGGCGGTAGGGTCAGCCTGCCGCAATCGCTGCCCAATCCACCGGCTGATGCCGGTCGAGGAACGCATCGGCCTCTGGCATCGGATATTTCAATCCCGTCGCGCAGTTGAACAGGACGCAGCGGTCGGTGTCTTCGATCAGGTCGGTATCGACCGCCACTTCCCATGCCGCCGCTGTTGCCGCGCCTTCGGGGCAGAGCAGCAGGCCGTCTTCGCGCGCGATGCGGTCGCGGGCGGCCATGATCGCGGGGTCGCCGACCGCAATCGCAAAGCCGCCTGACTCGCGAACCGCGTCGAGGATCAGGAAATCCCCAATAGCGCCCGGCACGCGGATACCCGCTGCGACGGTTGCGGCGTCCTCCCATTTCTCGGCATGGCGTGCGCCCGCTTCGTAAGCGCGCACGATAGGCGCACACCCCGACGCCTGCACAGCCACCATCCGCGGGCGTTCGGGGCCGATCAGCCCGATGGCTTCCAGTTCGGCGAAGGCCTTCCACATGCCGATCAGGCCGGTGCCGCCGCCGGTGGGGTAAAAGATAACATCGGGCATTTGCCAGTCGAGCTGTTCGACGAGCTCCAGCCCCATCGTCTTCTTGCCCTCGATCCGGTAAGGTTCCTTCAAGGTCGAAAAGTCGAACCAGCCCATCGGCTCTTTGCCCGCGCCGACAATCGCGCCGCAATCGCCGATCAGACCGTTGACGCGCCAGACCTTTGCACCCTGCAACGCGATCTCGCGCAGGTTGATTTCCGGGGTGTCATCGGGCGCGAAGACGAACGCTTCGATTCCGGCGTGCGCGCAATAGGCCGCCATCGCGGCCCCGGCGTTGCCGTTGGTCGGCATGGCGATGCGGGTGATGCCGAACGCTTTCGCCATCGACACTGCCATCACCAGCCCGCGCGCCTTGAACGATCCGGTCGGCAGGCGGCCTTCGTCCTTGACGATGGGTGCCCGCGCGCCGTGGCGTTTACCCAGCTTCGGCAGATCGATCAGCGGTGTCTCGCATTCGCCCAGCGACACGATATCGGACGTCTTGCGGACCGGAAGCAATTCGCGCCACCGCCACATGTCGCGCGGGCGTTCGGCGAGCGCGGCTTTAGTCAGCGCCCCTGACACGCCCGGCAGGTCGTAGCGCACAAGCAAAGGTTTGCCCGCGCGCGACAGACCGTGGACCGTGTCTGCCTCGTAGCGTTCGCCGGTCTCCGAACATTCAAGATGGGTGACGAAGGTCGGACGGTCGGTGGTCAGATTGTCATTGCTCAGCATGTCACCCCTCACGGTGGTACGGATGTCCGGCGATGATCGTCGTCGCGCGGTAAAGTTGTTCGGCGAGCATCGCGCGGACCATAAGGTGGGGCCAAGTTGCGGTGCCAAAGCTCAGGACTTTGTCGGCACTGGCGCGCTCGGCTGCGGTCAGACCGTCGGCTGCGCCAATCAGAAAGCGCGTTTCACGGACGCCACTGTCACGCCAGCCTTCGAGGAGTCTAGCGAAAGCAGCCGACGTCAGCGCCTCGCCGCCTTCATCAAGGGCGACGATTTTGACAGGGGTAAGCAGGTCGGCGACGCGTCCGCCTGTTTCGGGCAATTCGGTGACGGCAAACGGCCAGCCGATCCGCTTTTCATAGCGCGCAATCAGCTCCGCCTCGGGACCGCGCCCGATTCGGCCACGCGCGACGATGTGAAGCTTCAACCTAGTGCGTAGTCGGCGCGACCGGCGCGTCGCCGAACGCCCACATGCGCTCCAGATTATAGAAGCTGCGGACTTCGGGGCGGAACAAATGGACGATGACATCGCCCGCATCGATCAGCACCCAGTCGGCAGTCGGCAGCCCTTCGATCCGCGCCTGCCGCCCGAATTCGAGCTTGATCCGCTCGGCAATCTTGGCGGCCATCGAAGCCACTTGCCGGGTCGAGCGCCCGCTGGCGATGACCATGTGGTCGGCAATCGAGGATTTACCCGCCAGCGGAATCGAGATCGCCTCGACGGCCTGGTCTGCGTCGAGCTGCGCGAGAATCATCTCGTGCATTGCGTCGACGTTGTCGACTTTGTCTACAGAACGGAGCGCGGTCGCGGGCAAGGAACATCCTTCATGGCAAGCGCCGTTTCAACGCGGCGCGGGTGGCAGGGCGGTTGGAAAATCGACGATACCAGTCGGGCGAGGCCCGGCGGATTGCCGTGGCGGACGTCGGATCGGGACGAACATGCAGCAGCACGAGCGTCGGCGGTCTCCACCTCGTCCAGTCATTCGGCTCGCCCAGGTGCCGGACGAAACCCCTGAGCCACGCCGACGCAGGACTCGCACCGACAAGCCCCATATAGCCCGGACGGACCACAACCGCAATCGGCACCAGTGCGGCCAGCCTCCTCCAGTCGCGCCAGCGGTGGAATTCACCGATTATGTCCGCCCCCATGATCCAGATGAACCGGCGCTTGGGAAAGCGGCGGACGAGCGCGCGGACGGTGTCGATGGTGTAACGCGTGTGAAGCTGCGCCTCGATCGCGGTCGGACGAATGCGGCTGCGGCGGGCCATGGCGCGGGCGGAGCCGAGCCGCGCGTCAAGCGGGGCCATGTCCTTGGCGGGCTTGAGCGGATTGCCGGGGGAAACCAGCCACCAGGCCTCGCTGAGTCCGAGTTGGTCGAGCGCCGCGAGGCTGATCGCGCGATGCCCGCGATGCGCCGGATTGAATGATCCGCCGAGAAGACCTGTCGCTTTCAAGGACGTATCTGACCGGTCCCGCGCACTTGCCACTTGTATGTTGTCAGCCCTTCCAAGGCGACAGGGCCGCGGGCGTGAAGACGACCGGTCGCGATGCCAATTTCCGCACCCAGCCCGAATTCGCCGCCATCGGCGAACTGGGTAGAGGCGTTCCACATGACGATGGCGCTGTCGACTTCGGCCAAAAAGCGTTCGGCGGTCGCAGTGTCTTCGGTAATGATCGCATCGGTATGATCGGACCCATGGCGGGCGATATGGGCAATGGCTCCCGCGACCCCTTCGACGAACGACGCAGAGACAATGCTGTCGAGATATTCGGTATCCCAGTCCTGCGTTTCGACCGCGCGAACGCGCGGGTCGAGCGCCATGATTTCGGGCGTGCCGCGCACTTCGCAGCCGGCGTCGATCAGGGCGGCAACGACCGGAGCTGCGGCATCGAACGCTCGGTCGATCAGCAATGTTTCGGTCGAGCCGCACACGCCGGTGCGCCGCATCTTCGCATTGACGGCAATGTCGCGCGCTTTTTGGGGGTCGGCGGCGCCATCGATATAGGTGTGGACCAGCCCCTCCAGATGCGCGAGTACGGGGACACGCGCATCATCTTGAACGCGTTTGACCAAAGTCTTGCCGCCGCGCGGAATGATGATGTCGATCTGCCCCTGGGCGGCGAGCATCGCACCGACCAGTGCACGGTCGGTCGAGGCGACAAGCTGAATTGCATCCGCAGGAAATCCTTCGGCGACAATCCCCTCGACCATGGCGGTATGGATCGCGCGGTTCGACCCGATAGCTTCCGACCCGCCGCGCAGGATGACCGCATTGCCCGATTTCAGGCAAAGCGCGCCTGCGTCCGCCGTCACATTGGGGCGGCTTTCAAAAATGATACCGATCACGCCGAGCGGCACCCGGACGCGGGTGAAGCGTAGCCCATTGGGCCGAACGCTTTCGTCGATCACCATGCCGACCGGATCGCGCAAATCGGCAACCGCATCGACCGCATCGGCAACCCCGGCAATGCGTGCCTCATCGAGCATCAGCCGGTCGAGCATCGCACCCGACAAACCGGCATCGCGGCCCCGCGCCATGTCGGTGGCATTGGCCGCAAGTATTGCGGGTACGGCGCGGCGGATTGCGGCGGCGGCAGCGTGGAGCGCCGCCGATTTGCGCGTCGTCGGTGTCCGCGCAAGATCGCGCGATGCCGCGCGGGCGCGTTCAGCCATGGCAGTCATGACAGCGACGGGATCGGGGGCGGTTTCTGCATCGGCCATTTCCGCAAACCTAGCACGCGCGACGGCCAACGAAAATCCCTACAGGGCGGTGCTTGCGCCACGCCTTGCCTGTGATAGCACCGGGCGATGAGCGGGGAATTGGAAGCAGTGGGCGACGCGATCACCGGCGGCGTCACCGCGCGCGCCGTTGAGCCGAACCATGGCGAGGATGCGGTCGGCGCGGACGGGCTGACGCACGAGCACGCATGTCTGAACTGCGGCGCGGTGCTGGTTGGGGCGTATTGCCACGCGTGCGGCCAACACGCGCATGTCCACCGGACTCTCTGGGCCATCGGCCACGACATCCTGCACGGAGTGTTCCATTTCGAGGGCAAGCTGTGGCGTACCCTGCCGATGCTGGTGTGGAAGCCGGGAGATATGACGCGCCGCTACATCCACGGGCAACGCGCCCGTTTTGTCTCGCCGCTTGCACTGTTCCTGTTCAGCGTGTTCCTGATGTTTGCCGTGTTTGAAAGTGTGGGTGGGCCGATCCAGCTCAATGTCGATCAAGCGACCATGACTAACGGCGTGAAAGTCGCCACCACAGACTTCAAAACCGAACTGGCTAAAACGCAAGTGAAGCTTTCCGGACTGGAGCGTCAACGCGCGCTTGCAGCCAAATCCGGAGTATCGACGGCGGCGCTCGACAAGCAGATCGAGGATGCCCGCAGTGATGTCGGCGGCCTGACTGCGGCGTCGGCCATGATCGACGGTGCGGCGCCGGATTCATTGACACTCCCGGAAAATGTGAAGGTCGACACCGGCTCTGAAGCGTTCGACAGCAAAACCAAGGCAGCGCTCAAAAATCCCAAGCTGCTGCTCTACAAGCTCCAGTCATCAGCCTATAAATTTGCCTGGGCGCTGATCCCGTTGTCGCTGCCGTTCATGTGGCTGCTGTTCGCGTGGCGGCGGCAGTACAAACTGTACGACCACGCCGTCTTCGTCACCTATTCACTGTCGTTCGTGATGGTGCTGCTTGTTACAATGGCGCTGCTTGCTGCGGGCGGCCTCCCGACGGCATGGGCATTATTGCTGGTGCCGGTTCATATGTTTCGCCAGCTGAAACAGGCTTATCTGCTCGGCTGGTTAAGCACCCTGTGGCGCACGGTCGCGTTGCTCGTCGTGTCATCGACGGTGCTGCTGGTGTTTGCTGCCGCGCTGCTGGCGCTCGGCGTGCTCGGCTAAGCTATTTGCAGGGATAGCGTTTCCGCATCAGGTCGTAGAGCGCGGTCTTTACCGTCGTCTTTGCCTGCACCGGTTTCGGGATCGCCGCCAGATCGGCCATGATGATATCCGAACTCATCTTGGCCTGCCCCTTGGGCGGGGGGCAGCCGAGATCGGTGCGCCCCTTGGCCCGCGCGGCATCGACATCGATGCGGTAAGCCGCTGTCGCCGCCTGCATTTCTCCGCGGATGACGGGCAGATCGGACGACATCATCGCCATCATGCCCTTTGCCTTCAACGCATTGGCGCGCGTCAGAAACTCGGCCACCGTCATCGCATTTGCCGCCACGGGAAGCGCGAGCGCCAATCCCGCGAGTACGATCTGCCGCAACTTCATGCGCCTTGCGCCGCCGGACCGCCGATCACGCCCGGACGCTTCGACTTCGGCACCGACGATCCGCCAGCCGTCGGCTTGGGCTTGCCCGCATCGCGGTCGGTTCGGTCAGGCTGGGTGCCGTCCTTCAACAACGCGTCGATCTCCTCGCCGGTCAGCGTCTCATATTCGAGCAGCGCATTGGCGAGCGTTTCGAGCTGGTTGCGGTTGTCTGTCAGCAACATCGTCGCGCGCGTATTCGCCTCATCGACCAGCCGCTTGATCTCCTTGTCGATCAGCAACGCGGTCTCGTTCGAGATGTTGTGCCGCTGCGTCTGCGAATAGCCGAGGAAGGTCTCACCCTGCTGTTCTTCGTATTGCAACGGACCGAGCGCGTCGGACATGCCCCATTGCGTGACCATCGAGCGGGCCAGCTTCGTCGCCTGCTGGATGTCGCCCGAGGCACCGCTCGACACCTTGTCATAACCGAAGATCAGCTCCTCAGCGACACGCCCGCCCATCGAGACCGACAAATTCGCGTACATCTTGTCGCGGTGATACGAATAGCTGTCACGCTCAGGCAGCCGCACGACCATACCCAGCGCACGCCCGCGCGGAATGATCGTCGCCTTGTGGATCGGGTCCGACGCGGCCTCGTGATACGAAACAAGCGCGTGGCCGGCCTCGTGGAAGGCGGTCATCTTCTTTTCGTCTTCGGTCATCACGAGCGATTTCCACTCGGTGCCCATCATCACCTTGTCTTTGGCCGATTCAAACTGGGCCATGGCGACAAGCCGCTTGCCGAGACGCGCCGCCAGCAGCGCCGCCTCGTTGGCGAGGTTGGCGAGGTCGGCACCCGAGAACCCCGGTGTGCCGCGCGCGATCCGGCGGATATCGACATCGGGGGCGAGCGGCAGTTTCTTGACGTGGACGCCCAGAATCTTCTCGCGGCCCTCGATGTCGGGCAGCGGCACCGTCACCTGACGGTCGAACCGGCCCGGACGCAGCAGCGCGGGGTCGAGCACGTCGGGGCGGTTGGTCGCCGCAACGATGATGATGCCTTCGTTGGCCTCGAAGCCGTCCATCTCGACGAGCAGCTGGTTGAGCGTCTGTTCGCGCTCGTCATTGCCATTGCCAAGTCCTGCACCACGGTGGCGACCGACAGCGTCGATTTCGTCAATGAAAACGATGCACGGTGCCTGCTTCTTGGCCTCGGCGAACATGTCGCGGACGCGGCTCGCGCCGACCCCGACGAACATTTCGACGAAATCCGAACCAGAAATGGTGAAGAACGGCACGCCAGCCTCACCCGCGATGGCGCGGGCGAGCAGCGTCTTGCCAGTGCCGGGCGAACCGACAAGCAAAGCACCCTTGGGAATCTTGCCGCCGAGGCGCGCAAACTTGGTTGGATCCTTCAGGAAATCGACGATTTCCTGCAGCTCCTCGCGCGCCTCGTCGATGCCCGCGACGTCCTCGAACGTCACGCGGCCCTCGCGCGCGGTCAGCATCTTGGCGCGGCTCTTGCCGAAGCCCATGGCACCGCCGCCCGAATTCTTTTGCATCTGGCGCATGACGAAGACCGCCAGACCGATCATCAGCACGAACGGCAGTGCCTGATAGAGCAGGATCAGCCAGATCGACGCGCCTTCTTCGGGCTGGCCTTGGAACACGACATTCGCCTTGGTCAGCTTGTCGGTCAGTGTCGGGTCGTTGACCGCATAGGTCTTGAACGTCTCGCCGTTCGACAGCGTGCCCGAAATGACTGTTCCCGAAATCTTGACGTCCTTGACCGACCCTTCCTCGACCTTTTGCAGGAAGGTGGAATAGGCAATACCGGTGGACGCCGCAGTCGGTTTTTGCCCGCCAAAGACCATGACGAATGCAGCCAGTGCCACGAGAATGCCTGCCCAGATGGCCAGGCTCTTCATCCAAGGATTCGGTGTCGGCTGCTTGTCGTCGTTCATGGTCGGGGGTAGCCTTTCACAAGCCAAGATAGGCATTCGCGGATTAATGGCAATGGAACGAAAGGTGCGGAATATGCGGGTTATCGTCCTGCTGGCGCTGGCAGGCCTGTTTTGGGCGCCGACGGCGCGCGCCGATGACACAAAATGGACGCCCGCGCTCTTCGACCTATGGGCGAAAATCCGCACCGGGACCGGGCAGCCGGTCTACTGGTATTCGGTCGGCACCCTGCGCTCCTACCCCGACGGCAAATTGCTGGCGCGGGTTGAAGGGTATGACACCGCGCGGTTGGAACGGGTCTCGCCGACGCTCGTCCGCCAGTTCAACCGCAAAACCTATATCTACCGCGACGCCGCGACCAATGCCGTCATGGCGCAAAGCGGCGGCAAGCCCGTCGAACCGGTCGCCTATCCCTATCAGTATATCACTTACGAGTTGAAGGACGGCGGGGTCGAAACCTGGGTCGAACAGGGTGCGGGGAAGGGGGTGCGGCGGATCGGGCCGGGCCGCGACATTACCGTGCGACAGGTCGGTACGGGCAAGGATGCGGGCGCGGTGTTCACGGCACCCGTCTATCTCGATTTTCCAATGGGCAATGCTGGTGCGCGCTATCAGGCGTTCGAGAATTATGATTTCTTTGTTCCGATGCCCTACCGCAGCGGTGCGGCGAACCGGCTGAGCTGGGTCCGCTATGGCGACGCGCCGGGCTTTGCCGGCGGCGGCAAGTCGATCATGCACCTCGTGACGTGGCGGATCGACCGCTACGCAGATGTGCCCGCGACATTGCGCGATTACATCGAGGCCAGCGCACCGCTGTGGAAAGCCCCGCCAAAGGATCTGTCGGACATCAGGCGGTTGCAGGCGGCGGCTGAATAACGCGGCGGGGTGGGGCAGGGCGGAATACCCATTCGCCGCCCTTTGTTGATGCCAGCACAGTGCCGAGCGAGATTGCCGTTCCCGTTGCGAGCGCGGCAAGCGCCGCATCGATAGTTTCGCTGCGCGGCGCCGCCCCCGGTTCGATCCGGCGCAAGCATTGCACCAGCGCGCGGCGGGCGATTTCGCGCGGCAGTCCTTCGCCATCAAAGGCCCATGACCCGTCGGGTCGTGGAAACAACCGCTCGGCGAGGGCGATTTCGACGGTCGCGGCAAGCGCCGCATCGGCCTCGGCCAGATTTTCGGCGCTCGTTGCCACTGCGACCGGATCGAGCCAGTCGGCGTCGGCCAACAGCTTCCTCAGCCGCGCGCGGTCGTAGCGGTCGTCGCGGTTGCTGGGATCGTCGATACTTGCCACCCCCGCCGCCGCGACAATTGCCGCCAGTTCACTGCGTCGCCAGCGGAGCAGCGGGCGAATTATCGGTCCAGTCCGTGCGCGAATGCCCGCCAACCCGCCGACGCCCGACCCGCGATTGAGCCGCATAATGACGGTTTCTAGCTGGTCGTCGGCATGGTGCGCCGTCGCCAGCCACCCCAGTCCCTGCGCGAGGCGCCATCCGTTCAACGCTTCGTAGCGCGCGGTGCGGGCATTTGCCGACACATTGCCGCGCCGCCCGACCGTAACCACCAGCGTCGCATGGGGGACGCCAAGCGCGGCGCATGTGCTGGCGACGAGATCGGCCTCGCTGCCCGATTCCGCGCGCAAGCCATGATCGACCGTGGCGGCTTCGAGGCAACCGGGGAAAGCTGCACGGGCAAGAAGCAGCATCGCCATGCTGTCGGGTCCGCCCGATACGGCAACGCCCAGCCGCAATGCCCCGCCTGCGCCGGTCAGCCGTTCGACATCGTCCCGGAACCGCGCAACGACGTCCGCAGAGAGCGCCTCAGGCGGCGCATTTGGCGTCGGCACGGCCCTTGGCGGCGCGCGCCTTTTGATCGGCGGTAAGTTTGGCGGCGTAGACATCGCTAAGCTCGACGAACACCTTGCAGGCGTCGGCGGGTTTTTTCAGCCGGACCAGCGCCTGTCCCAGCCATGTCAGGCTGTCAGCAGCGCGCTCGCCGCGCGGCGCTTTTTGGTAATTGTCGTAGAAGGCCACGCTGGCGAGTGCGGGTTTGCCTTCGTCGAGATAGGCGCGCCCGAGCAGGTTCTGGGCATAGCTCCAGCGCTTGGCCGTCGCCGGATATTTGGCGGTGAATTCTTTGAGCTTGGCCTGGGCCTCGGGATAGAATTTGGCGGTGTAGAGCCGGAATCCATAGCTGTAGCTGTCTTCTTCCGCATCGCCGGTTGCGGGGATTTCGACAGCCGCAACCGCTGCTTTGCGCGCCGGGTCTGGCTTGGCGGCAACGGATGCCGTCGCTGGCTTGGGTGCTGCGATCACGGGTTTGGGCGTCACTGGCTTTGGTGTCGTCGAGGCTGTCGCAAGCACCGGGGTTGCTGCGCTAGCGGGGCCGCCGGTCGCGGGAACTGCTGCAGATGTCGCTGCGGGCGTGCCGCCCCCTTCGAGCGCAACTAGCCGCGTCTGCACCTTGGCGAGCGCTTCTTCGAGTTGCTTGATCCGGTAACCGTTTTGCTCGCCGGTCCCGGTGAGCGCTGACAGCGATTTCTCCAGTGCATCGACACGCGTTGTCAGATCGGAGAGCGGGGCACTCGCGGGATTACCGGCGGGCGTCGCTGTGGAGGGCGTCGCCGAAAGGTCAGGCTGGACCGGAACGCCTTGCGGAAAAACGGTACGCTGGACAGCCTTCAGCTCCTTCTCGAGCTTGCCAACACGCAGGTCTAGCTGACCGGTCGTGGTCTGTGCACCCCCCGCAGTGGCGGCACTTGCCAGCAGGACGGCGATGACAGGGGCAACTCGGGTCATTTTCACTCCTGCACGGCTCAATTCGGCACGGCTCAATTCGGGACTGCCGCCGCCGCATTGAGCGGGGTTGCTGCCGTTGGCGGCACTGTTGCCACAGCCGGGGGCCGCGCGACAAGGGCTGCCGCGCTCAGCACAACGTCGCGGACCGTCCGTTCGGGCGGTCCGAGCGGCGCAACTTCCCTGCCGTCGATTGTCACCTTAATGGCATCGGCACGACCGGTACGGATCATCGGGGTATCGGCATCGCCCGGCACCGGCCAGCTTTCGCCTGCCGCCATTTCCTTTTCGAACAGCACTTTGTCGTTGCGGTCGTAAATCCGCACCCAGGCTGCCGCAGTCGCCGTCAGCACGACCTGTCCAGTTGTCGATGGCGTAACGGCAGGCGCTGTCGGGGCAGAGGCCGGAGCCGTGGCAACGTCGGGCGGGGCGACAGGATCAATGACAGGCGCGCCTGCATCGCCGAATGCCATGCTCTTCCACACGAAATAGCCGATCAACAATAACACCGCGAGACCCGCCGCCGTCCAAGCCAGCAACCGCGACGGCACCCGCGTCGGATCGAGAGGCTCGTAGGGCGCGGCATCGGCAGCCTCGAGCGGCGCGCGCCCGAGCTCGGCGCGAAGGTCGCGGGCCAAATCCGCCTCGTTTGCTCCAACTGCCCGTGCGTAAGACCGCGCAAAACCGATCGCATAGGTGATCGACGGCAGACTGGCATAGTCCGACCGCTCGATGGCTTCGAGATGGCGCATCGGCACGCGGGTCTTGGTTGCAATGTCGCCTAGGTCGAGACCGGCAGCGACGCGGGCCGCCAGAAGCCGTTCGCCGACGCTGTGCGGAAACAGCCCGGCGGCCTCGGCCCCGCTTTCGGTCTCGCTGTCGACCATGTAATTCTCTCCGGGCCGCCGCCTGCGTCCCATGACGTTCGACCGGCCTTCTGTGTCACAATTGATTGCATCCGTGTCAACCGGAGCAATGCCACGTCACAATGAGCAACATTTACGACAGTTCGACGTCTGCCGCCTGTGCCCATGCCGTCAGGTGTCCGCGCATGTCGGCAGGGGGTGCCGCAAGCACGGCGGGCAGAGCTGCACGCAGGGCGGCGACATCGAGCGACCGGATCATCGCCTTGACTGGCCCGATAGCAGCAGGGGTAATCGACAGCCTGTCGATACCGAGGCCGATCAAGGCCATAGCCTCCAGCGTCCGCCCGCCCATTTCGCCGCAGACCCCGACCTGCACTTTGTGCGCGTCGCAGTCGCGGACGATGCGCGCCAGAAACCGCAGGATGGCAGGACTGAGCCAGTCGTAACGCTCGGCGAGTTTCGGGTTTGCCCGGTCGGCTGCGAACAGGAACTGGGTCAGGTCGTTGGTCCCGATCGACAGGAAATCGAGTTTTGGACACAAGATGTCGAGCACTTCGGCAAGCGCTGGCACTTCGAGCATCGCGCCGTAGCGGATGATGTTGGGCAAACGCTTGCCCCGTCCCGCCATCCACGCCCGCTGCGCCTCAAAAATCGCCTGCGCCTGATCGAACTCCCACGGCTCGCTGACCATAGGGAACATGACGTTGAGCGTCCGCCCTGCCGCTGCCTCCAGCAAAGCCCGCGCCTGCGCCTTCATCAGGCCATCGCGTTCGAGCGCAACCCGCAGTGCGCGCCAGCCCATCGCCGGGTTCTCCTCTTCCTCGGTTTCGTCGCGCAGATAAGGCAGCGCTTTGTCGCCGCCGATATCGACAGTGCGGAAGATAACCGGCCGCTCGCCCGCCGCGTCGAGCACGTCCTTGTAGAGCCGCTGCTGGCGTTCGCGCTGTGGCATGGTGGCGGAGACGAGAAACTGGAACTCGGTGCGGAACAACCCGATGCCGTCTGCGCCGGTCGGATCGAGTGCCGCCACGTCGTCACGCAGCCCGGCATTCATCATCAGGGTAATGCGGTGGCCGTCCTTCGACACCGGCGGCGCGTCGCGCAGTGCTTGAAATTGCGCGCGGCGCTTCTGCCCGATGGCGAGCCGCATCTCGAACGCGTCCTCGATGGCCGTGGTCGGGCGACACACAACGCTCGCCTGTCCGACATCGAGCAACAGCAGATCGCCATCGACGACATGCTGGCGCACATCCTTGACGCGGCCGAGCACCGGCACGCCCATGGCGCGCGCAACAATCGTTACATGCGCGGTCAGTGACCCTTCTTCGAGCAGCACACCCTTCAGCCGCCGCCGGTCGTATTCGAGCAATTCCGCCGGTCCCAGATTGCGCGCGATCAGGATCGTGTCCTGCTTCAGCCCCTGCGATGCCGCCGTGCCCAGCTGACCCGACACAATGCGGAGCAGACGGTTCGCCAGATCCTCCAGATCGTGCATCCGGTCGGCCAGCAGCGGATCGTCGATCTGGCGCATCCGCATCCGGGTGCGTTGCTGGACGCGCTCGATCGCGGCCTCCGCCGTCAACCCGCTGTCTATGGCCTCGTTGATCCGCCGACCCCAGCCCTCATCATAGGCGAACATGCGGTAGGTATCGAGGACTTCGCGGTGTTCGCCATCGCCGCCGAATTCGGCTTGGCTCGCCATATTGTCGATCTGCTCGCGCATCTTGGCAAAGGCGGAATAAACGCGCGCGCGTTCGGCTTCGGTGTCCTCGGCAACGGTGTGTTCGATGACGATGCGCGGGTTGTGGTAGACCGCAAAACCACGGCCCATGCCTTCGACCAGCTTCAGTCCCGACAGCCGCTGCCCCTGTGTCTGCGGCGCGCGCGTGGCGTTGGCGCGGCTGTCGTCGACAAGACCGGCGTTCGAAATCAGTTCGGACAGCACCATCGCCACGGTCTGCAACGCCTCGATCTCGACTTCGGCATAGGGGCGCGGGTCGGCATGCTGGACGCACAATACGCCGACAGCATTTTCGCGGCGCACGATGGGCACACCCGCAAACGAGTGGAACAATTCCTCACCGGTCTCGGGCTTATAGGCGAAGTCGGGGTGGCTGGTCGCTTCGTCGAGGTTGAGCGTGGCGACATCCTGCGCGATCGTGCCGACGAGCCCCTCGCCCAGCGCCATGCGGGTGACGTGGACCGCCTCCTGCTTCAGCCCCCGCGTAGCGAACAACTCGAGCAGGCCATCGCGGAGCAGATAGATCGAACAGACCTCGCTCTCCATTGCCTCGCCAATAATGTTGACGACCTGATTGAGCTTGGCCTGCGCGCCGGTCCGCGCCGCCATAACTTCGTGCAGGCGGGTCAGAATTTCGCGGGCGGAGGCGACGGCAGTGGGCATGAATGAGGGGCTATCAGAATGTCGCGGGCGGGGCCAACCCGCAACGCATTGCCGACCGGTTTTGGCGCGCTAACGGGTTTTCCCTGTCCGCACTTCGGCGACCGCTGCCTTGAGCGCGTCATAGCCGACCGCACCTGCCAGTATTTTGTAGCCAACCACCCAGCTCGGCGTGCCGGTCAGGCGCAGCGTGTTTTGCAGCTGGAGATTGGCCATGATTTCGGCATCCCCGCCCGCGTCCTTCGCATCCGTATCGATGCCGAACTGCTTCGCCAGCTTCGCCCGTGCCGCTGCATCGGGGCGCGTCGCATAGGCGGCACGGTGAAACGCGGCATAGCGGCTGGTCTTGGCCACGCGCAGGCTGAGTTCGGCCGCCGCCGTACTGTCCGGCCCCAGTACCGGCATTTCGCGATAGACGATGCGGAGCTTGGGATCGTCCTTCAGTAACCGCTCGATATCGGGCAGGCTCGTCCGGCAATAGCCGCAGGCATAGTCGAAGAACTGGACGAGGGTGACATCGCCGTTGGGATTGCCCTCCCACGCCCCGGCATAGGGTGTTTCGATGGCCTTGCGGTTCGCGGCGACGGCCTTCGCCGTTTCCTTGGCCTGCAGCCGGTCCATCGCCTCGGGCAGGATTTCGGGATGTTCGAGGATATAGTCGCGCACAATTTTTTCGATGGCGGCCTTGTCGGTCGTGCCGATTGCAGGGGCGGCACCGGTTGCGGCCAGCGTTGCCGCAGCCCCGGCGGCAGCAGCCAAAAGTCCGATCACGGTGTCGCGCCCCCTAATTTTCACGCGGTTTCCGGCGCTTGCCGTCCTTGCCGACCTGGCTTTCCGCGACCATCAAAATGTCCTGCGCGCGAATCCAGTCGGACGAACCCTTGGGAATCCCAGCCATTGCGATTTTGGCATTGTACAGCGCCTGCGGCGGCTGCCCGATCAGATCGAAGCGTTCAGCGGACGCCAGCGCAGCCCGGGCCGTATCGCCTTCTTGCGCGTAGATCGTGCCGAGCTGATACCAAGCGAACGGGTTCTCGCGGTCGCGCTGGACCGCGTTCTTCAGCACGACCTTAGCCTCGGCATAGTTCGCTCTGTCCTCGGTCGCGATCAGCGCATGGCCGAACATCGCGGCGATCAGCGGCTGGTAATTCGTCCGTTGCACCGCGTCGCGTAGCACGGGCAGCGCCTCTTTCGGGCGTCCCGATTCGAGCAGGATCTGGCCCTTCAGCTCGTTGAAATAGGGGTCATGCGGAACCAGCGTCAGCAACCCGTCGGCCTCGCCCACCGCCTTGTCGGCGAAGGACTGTTTGTGGAACGCATAGGCGCGGGCGTAGCGCGCCGGGATCGACAGGTTCGACGGCGGGAAGCGGTTCAACGTGTCCTTTGGCTCGTTGGTGAAGCCGAACAGCTTGGACTTGATCCGCTGGAACCGCGCTTCGATGCGCGGATCGGTCGGGGTGTTCCATGCCGGGTCGGCCTGCAAAGTCGAGGTCAGCACTGACACACGGTCGCCGCTGAGCGGGTGGGTGACCGAATAGGGATCGATTTTTTCCTGGCTCAGCCGGAATTCCTGCTTTTGCAGCTTTTTGAAGAACGAAATCATGCCCTTGCCGCTGATCCCGGCCTTCGACAAATAACGCCGCCCCGACTCATCCGCGCCCGCCTCGACCGCGCGCGAAAAGGCGAGATATTTACCGAGCGCCGCCTGTTGTCCCGCCATCAAGATACCGGCACCTGCGTCGCCTGCGCCCGCCGCAATGGCTGCGGCACCGAGTAGCAGGCTGAGCAAAGTAATGCCGGTCGCTTCGCTCGCGCCCGCGCTCGACCGCAGGACGTCTCCCGCAGCGACATGGCCGAGTTCATGCGCGATGACGCCCTGCACTTCATTGGCATTGTCGGCGGCCTGAATGAGCCCCGCGTTGAGATAAACCGCTTGCCCGCCCGCGACAAAGGCGTTGATCGAGTTATCGCCGATCAGGACGATGTCCACGCTGCGTGGGTTCAGCCCCGCCGCCGCCACCATCGGCGCGGACATGTCGCGGAACAGTGCCTCGGTCTCGGCATCACGCAAAATCGACTGCGCCAGCACGGGCTGGGCGATGAGGGTGGCGGCGGCGAACGCGGCCACAAACTTTTGTAAAAAGCGCATTATCCGCGACTCTGGCGGGCGGAGGATGAACGGCGCGTGAAACGCCGCACATTCTCCGCCCGAATGATCACTCGGTTGCGCCGAACGTACGCTGCCACCAGCCACCACGCCGGGTGCCGTCGCCCTCGCCCTCAGCCGCGCCTTCGGTGCTTGGGGCAGTATCGCCGGTTGTCGCAGCGTCGTCGGTTTTAGCGACCGGGTCGGCCTTTGCCTTGCGGGTGCGCTTGGGCTTTTCGGCAGGTGCCGGTTTAGCTTCTGCGGCGGGCGCTTCGGGTGCAGCCTCGACGACCTTCGCTTTACGGGTCCGCTTTGGCTTTTCGGCCACCGGTTCCGCGTCGGCTATAACTGGTTCTACGCCGGCAACTGCTTCGGCTTTGGGCTTGCGTGTGCGCTTCGGCTTGGCGGGAGCAGTTTCAGTTTCGACCGGAGCCGCTTCGACGGCTTCAGCTGCATCGGCGGCATTGTCCTCGGCCACTTCGGCTGGCGTCCGGTCGGCATCGCCGCGTCCGCGCCGACGGCGTCCGCCGCGACGGTTGCGCCGCTTGCGGTCGCCCTCTTCGCGGGGCGCGGTTTCGGCGCTGCGCTCGGAGGCTTCGGCCTCGTCGTCGCCAGCAACTTCGCCTTCGGCAGTGTCGCGGGCGGGGCGTTCGGCTCCCTCGCCGCCTTCGTCACGGCGACCGCGACGTCCGCGACGGCGGCGACGGCTGCGTCCACCATCGCTGTCGCCTTCGCTGCGCTCGCGCGCCTCGCGCGGACGCCGCTCGCCGCGATCGCTCTCGTCCTCGGCGACTTCCTCTTCGTCGATCTCTTCTTCGAAGACCTCGTCGTCCTCTTCCTCGTACACCGGCGCTTCGATGCGCGGGGTGAAGGCGGGCGGCGGGCCGGACACGTCGACGGTCATCCGTGCGCCTTCGTCCTCGTTATCCGACGCGACTTCGATGATAACGCCATAGCGTGCCTCGATCTCGGCGAGCTCGGCGCGCTTCTTGTTGAGTACATAGAGCGCGGCTTCCTTGCTCGCGGTGAGCACAAGGCGGCTGCCGCGACCGCGACCGGCCTCATCCTCAAGCATCCTGAGTGCCGACAGCCCTGCCGACGAGGCGGTGCGGACGAGGCCCGTCCCCTCGCAATGCGGGCATTGCCGGGTGGAGGCTTCGAGCACGCCGGTGCGGAGGCGCTGGCGGCTCATTTCCATCAGGCCGAACGACGAAATCCGCCCGACCTGAATGCGCGCGCGGTCGTCGGACAGCGCGTTCTTCATCGCCTTTTCGACTTTGCGAATGTTGCCGTTCGATTCCATGTCGATGAAATCGATGACCACGAGTCCCGCCATATCGCGCAGGCGCAACTGGCGCGCGATTTCGTGCGCGGCTTCCAGATTGGTGTTGACCGCCGTCGCCTCGATGCCGTGTTCGCGCGTCGAGCGGCCGGAGTTGATGTCGATGCTGACCAGGGCTTCGGTCGGGTTGATGACCAGATAGCCGCCCGATTTCAGCTGGACGACGGGCTGGTACATCGCCGCTAGCTGGTCCTCGACATTGTTGCGCTGGAACAGCGGAACCGTGTCGGCATAGGGTTTTACGCGGCGCGCGTGGCTCGGCATCAGCAGCTTCATATACTGCTTGGCATGGGCATAGCCCTCGGCACCCTCGATAACGACCTCGTCGATATCCTTGTTGTAGATATCGCGAATCGCGCGCTTGATGAGGTCGCTGTCCTGATAAATCAGCGCGGGCGCAGCTGACGCCAGCGTTTTGTCGCGGATCTCGTCCCACAGGCGGGCAAGATAGTCGAAATCGCGACGAATCTCGATCTTGGTGCGCTGCAGGCCAGCCGTGCGGACAATGCAGCCCATCGTCTTGGGCAGCGCGAGCTCGGCCATGATAACTTTCAGCCGTTTACGATCGGCGGCGTTCGAAATCTTGCGGCTGATGCCGCCGCCGTGCGACGTATTGGGCATCAGCACGCAATAGCGTCCCGCCAGCGACAGGTAGCTGGTCAGCGCCGCTCCCTTATTGCCGCGTTCTTCTTTGACGACCTGCACGAGCAGCACTTGGCGACGGCGGATGACGTCCTGAATCTTGTAGCGGCGGCGCAGGTTCATCCGCTTTTGGCGGAGGTTCTCGGCGGCTTTTTCGTCGATGCCGTTGCCGCTCGCGGTCGAGGGCGGGGGGGCGTCGTCGTCGTCGTGATCGCCGTCGTCGCCTTCCGCGTCCATGTCGGGGCGGTCGTTATCACGGCCGTCATCGTCATGATGCGTGTCGAGGCTGTCGTCGTCGTGCCCGCCATCGTCGCCATGATAGTCATCATCGTCGCCTGCACGCAGCCGCTCTTCCTCAGCGGCGTGTTCGGCTTCTTCGCGGAGCAGCGCTTCGCGGTCTTCTTTGGGAATCTGGTAATAATCGGGGTGAATTTCGGCGAACGCCAGAAAGCCGTGCCGGTTGCCGCCGTAATCGACAAACGCCGCCTGCAGCGACGGTTCGACGCGGGTTACCTTGGCGAGGTAAATATTGCCCTTAAGCTGCTTGTGTTCGGCGGATTCGAAATCGAATTCTTCGATCCGGTTACCCTTGACGACCGCGACCCGGGTTTCTTCCCGGTGGCGCGCATCGATCAGCAT
>ENA-OBLH01000103-OBLH01000103.1-metagenomes-genome-assembly--contig:-NODE-103-length-29350-cov-4.82506_pt1 | contig 29350 bp, 25 predicted proteins | sample MGYA00153382_OBLH01 | MGnify analysis MGYA00153382
TTCTCCACAATTGGGTCGTCGCGCGTCGTGAACCCCCTCCGTCACGCTTCGCGTGCCACCTCCCCGTTCCGGGGAGGACTTGAGTCCACCCCAACCCCGCCGCCTTCCGCAGCGCCGCGTTCATCCGCGTTTGCCAGCCCGGCCCCTCCCCACGGAAATGCGACAGGACATCGCGGTCGAGGCGCAGGCTGACCGCTTCCTCTGGCGCGGCGCTCCTCTCAATCGAGGGCGGCAGTATCGACTTTCAACTCCGAGATGGTCACTGCGACAACCGGCCTGCCGAACGCGATATTTTCTTTCTTGCCGTAGCCTGTCGTAGTTGGCGTGCTGTGCTGCACAATTTCGCGGGCGACCAGATCGACAACCCAGTATTCGGAAATGCCCGATGCGCCATAGCGTCGAGGCTTGATCTTCAGGTCGGTCGCGTGGGTTGTGTCGCAAATCTCGATGAGCAGACCGACCGAAGCGGCAGGCACCGGGCCGTCTCCTTCAGGTTCGTTCGTGACGACAATATCGGGTTCGGGTGCGTCTTCGGGCGACAGTCTCACCGTTAATTCGGTCAAAACAGACCATTGCGACCCGCCGAGCATAGCTTCTAAGCTCCGGACCATCGCGGCCTTGGCGCGCGCATGTGGTCGATATTGAGCATTCACGACGAAAATTTCTCCCCCTAGCAATTCTGTCTTGGCGTGATCTCCGAAGAAACCTTCATCATCCAGCGCAAGAAACTGGTCCACGGTGAAGCGGAATGGCTCGGCAGTCGCCATTGGCGGGCTGAAAGGCGCGTTCATTGTGTCAACCTAACAGACGCGCGCGTCGCTGCAACCACGGGCGGATCTTCAAAAACGCCAGATACAGCCGCTCCAGCCCCGCCAGCACCACGCCGTTGCGCGCCACCAGCCCCAGCGGACGAAGCAACGGTATCGCGCGCCACATCGCGGCGAAGGCGTCGGCACCGTCGAGGATCGGGCCGCTCCCTTCGCGGGCGTGGAATCTTGCGAGCAACAGATTCCGGTCGATAGGGCAGGCGGCTCCCTCCGGCGCAACATCGACGAAATCAATCGCCCGCGCGCGGTCGAGCCGCCGCATCAGCGCGATTTCGCGGATGCACAGGGGGCAGGCTCCGTCGTACCAGACTGTTACAGCGGTCATGCGACGGGATATGGAACCTTAACCCGCGCCGCGCTAGGCTGCACGCATGGCCATCGACCTTTCCGACTTCGAATCCGGCGCAGATTACGACGGCGACTACGACGCCGATCTGAAAGCGCTGACCGACCGCCTCGCGCGTATTCAGGCGGCGTATATCGCGCGCGGCAAGAGCGCGATCATCGCGTTCGAGGGCTGGGACGCGAGCGGTAAGGGCGGCGCGATCCAGCGGCTGACCGCGTCATGGGATCCGCGCTGGTACGAAGTCTGGCCGATCGGCGCGCCAACCAGCGAGGAACGCGAACGCCATTTCCTGTGGCGGTTCTGGAAAGGCCTGCCCGCGCGCGGCGAGATCAACATATTCGACCGCACCTGGTACGGCCGCGTCCTCGTCGAGCGCGTCGAGGGTTTTTGCACCGAGGCCGAGTGGAAGCGCGCCTATGACGAGATCAACGAGTTCGAGGCGCAGCAGAAGGACAATGGTGTCACGCTGGTGAAGCTGTTCATGCACATTACGCAAAAGGAACAGGACCGGCGGTTCAAGGACCGGCTCGATAGCCCCTGGAAACGCTGGAAGACGGGCAAGGACGATTACCGCAATCGCGCGCGCCGGGCGGACTATCTGAAAGCTTATGCCACGATGTTCGAACGCACCGACACGCGCTGGGCACCGTGGAAAGTGATCGACGCGAACGATAAGAAAGCGGCGCGGATCGCGGTGATGACCTATGTTGCCGACCGACTGGAGGCCGCCGTCGATATGTCGCCGATGGATGCGGATCCGGAAGTTGTGGCGCTGGCGAAGGAAGCGTTCGGGGAGTGATCTGTGCTCCTGCGAAAGCAGGAGTCCTGCCGAAGCGAGCATCGTTCAGGTTTCCAAGGCTCCTGCCTTCGCAGGAGCACATGGGTAGCTAATCCCCACTACCTCGACCTCGCTCTCGCCACCCGGCAGCGTTACCCGCCGCACATCGCCCACAGCCGCAGCGCGCAGCGCGCGCGCCATTGGGCTGGTCCAGCCGATCCGCCCCGCGCTCGCGTCGCTCTCGTCCGAACCGACCAGCGTCACCGTTCGCTCGTTATCGTCGGCATCGGCAATCGTGACGGTCGCGCCGAACCAGACCCGGCTGTGGTCGGTCTGGGCGGCAGGATTCACCACTGTCACTGCCTTCATTCGCCGCGCGAGAAAACCGGCGCGCCGGTCAATATCGCGCAGCTTCTGGCGGCCATAGATGTAATCGCCGTTCTCGCTGCGGTCGCCATTGCCTGCGGCCCAGCTGACGATGTCGACAATGGCGGGGCGCTCGACCGACATCAGTTGCGTATATTCGGCGCGCATCGCCTCAAACCCGGCGGGGGTTATCGGGTCGGACAATGATACCGCTTCCCTGAGCTTGTTGGGGCCGCAGGCGACCGAAGGTCAACGGTTGTCCTTCTTTGCAGCAGCGTAGGAGAAAAGGCAGGCCTTCGACAAGCTCAGGCAAGCGGATTGGGTGCTATCCTGGCGTTCGCTTGCCCAGATAGCTCGACAAGGGCGTGTTGCTCCGCATCCGCGCCTTGGTCGGGTCGATCAGGTCATAGACGACCGCATTCTCCAGCACGCGCTGCACATAGCCACGCGTCTCGGTCAGCGGGATGGCCTCGATCCATTGCAATATGTCCACGCTGCCGTTGCGCGGGTCGCCGTTGGCGCGGAGCCATTTGTTCACATTGCCCGGCCCGGCGTTATAAGCCGCGACCGCGAGCGGATAGCTGCCGTTATAATAGCTCATCATCCGCGAGATATAATCATTGCCGAGGCGGATGTTGTACGCCGTGTCGGTGGTCAGCGCGCCCAGGCTATAGCTCGCGCCGATCTTGACCGCTGTTTCGCGCGCCGTGCCCGGCATGAGCTGCATATAGCCGCGCGCACCCGCATGGCTGACGGCGGCGCGGTCGAACTGGCTTTCCTGCCGCGAAATGGCGTGAACGATGGTCCAGTTGCTCTGCGCTTCCTCGGGCAGCGGCACGATGGGGAAGCCGGCGCGGACATAATTGTCATGGCCGTTGATGCCTGCGCTGCGCCCGATCATCACCGCTAGATCGGGCCGTACGATCCGCTGCGCGAGTTCGACCGCGAGGACATGGTCGACATCGCTCGTCGCGGCCTGCGCGATTTGGCGGACAAACAATGTCTGGGTCTGGTGGTCGCCGCGCTGGCCCAATATCTGGACGGCACGGACGATTTCCTGATTGAAGAACGCCTCGCGGTCGTTGCGCGAAATCTCGACGGTGGAGGTGACGGGCGGGATGGCCGGGACGCGCCCCAGCCGTTCGGCGGCAAGTTGTCCGTAGAACTGGTCGAATTGCACGGCGGCATTGGTGTAATAGCTTTGCGACACATCGCGGCGACCTGCGGCTTCCGCCGCGCGACCGGCCCAATACAGCCCCTTGGCGCGGGTCTGCGGCGACCGGGCGGCCTTGGCATAAAGGTCGAACATGCGGATCGCGTCGGCGGGGCGACCAAGCCGGTTGAGCGCGGTCGTCCCCGCGAGCCAGGTCGCATTGGTATATTCGTCGCGCTCGCCGATAGGACGGTCGCGGACGACCGTGCTTGCCGGATAAGTGTCCTCGACCTGCCGCGCGATGTCGAACGCGGTCTGCACCTGACCCTGCGCGACGGCGTTGCGCGCCACGGCGACGATGACGTCGAGCCAGCGTTCGGGGTCGAGCGGCGGCGTGTTCAGGCGGCGCGGGGCAGCGAGCAGCGCCTGTGCGGCATATTCCTGCCCCGTCAGGCGCAGCCATATGACGCGGTCGATCAAGAAGCCGGGATCGCCGGTCGCGCTGGCGGCGACATAGCCGAGCTTGCTCGCGGCGTCGGGTGCCTTAGCTTGCATCGCAATGCGCGCGTCGAAGTGCGGCTGGCGGGCAGGGCTGGTCAGCGACAATTGGCGTGCGGCAAGCGGCGTCGCGCGGTTCCACAACAGCCGCTCCATCCGCGCGTCGTGGTCGGCGCTCGACAACATCCCCGGCCAGCGCGTGACCAGACGCGATTCATCGTCGGCTGCCAGCGCGCCCATCGTCCACGCACGCTTGGCCACCGATTTCGCTTCGTCGCGGCGACCGATAACGTCGAGCGCCTCGGCCTGACGCAGCGTGCTCGTCGCCGATGCCGGAGTGAACCGCCCGAAATAGGCAGCAACGAGCTGCGGATCTTCGGCGTCGGTCCGCAGCGCCCGTTCGGCGGATTTGCGGATCGCGGCCTCGCCCGGCCAGCCGGGGTGGGCGACAAGGAAGCGGGCATAGGACGAGAACGGCAGCGCGTCGGACTGGCGCACCGCATTCCATTCCGAAATCGCGACCGCCAGTGCCGAATCATTGACGACGGCCACCGAGCGGGTCGGTTGCGCGGCCATCAAATCCTGCGCGGCGGCAACACCGGGCGCGGCAAGGAGAAGGGCGGAGGCGACAAAGCGGTACGTCATGCTGGACATGCTGGGACATGCGTCCTTATCAGGCGCTGAACGGTTCTGGATGGCGATGCTCATCGTGCCGCTATGCCGCAGCGCAACAGGTGCGTGAAGGGAGAAGTTGATGTTTTCCGGCTCGATTCCGGCACTGGTGACGCCGTTTCGGGGCGGCAAGGTCGATGAGGCCGCGTTTCGCGCGCTTGTCGACTGGCAGATCGAGTGCGGATCGTCAGCGCTCGTGCCGTGCGGCACAACGGGCGAAAGCGCGACGTTGAGCTATGACGAGCACTACCGCGTCATCGAATTGTGCATCGACGCAGCAGCAGGCCGGGTGCCCGTGATCGCAGGCTGCGGATCGAACGATACCGCCACTGCCGTGCGCCATATGGAATTTGCAAAGAGCGCGGGTGCAGCGGCAGCGCTGGTCGTCGCCCCTTATTACAACCGCCCGAACCAAGACGGCGTGTTCGCGCATTACGAACATCTGGCGAGCCTCAGCGACCTGCCGATTGTCGTCTATAACGTGCCGGGGCGGACGGTGACGGATATCCAGCCCGAAACACTGGCGCGACTGGCCGAACTGCCCACGATCATCGGCATCAAGGACGCAAGCGGCAATATGGCGCGCATTGCTGCTCACCGGTTGAGCTGCGGCGCCGATTTCTGCCAATTGTCGGGCAACGACGACATGGCGCTAGCGTACAATGCGGCGGGCGGGGTGGGGTGCATTTCGGTCACCGCCAATGTCGCGCCGAAACTCTGCGCTGAATTCCAGGCGACGTGTGCGGCGGGTGACTACGCTCTCGCCCGCGATCTCAACGACAAACTCTATCTACTTCACGCCGCGCTGTTTTCTGACGCATCGCCCGGCCCGACGAAATACGCGATGACGCGGCTGGTCGATTGGATGACCCCCGAACTGCGCTTGCCGATGACCCCGCCGTCGCCTGCCTCGCGCGCCGCCATCGATGCGGCACTTTCACACGCGGGGCTCGTTTAGCCGCGTCATGGCCCGCCCCCGTCCCGAACAAGTGAAAGCCAAAACCGTCGCCGAGAACCGGCGCGCGCGGTACGATTATGCCATCGAGGATACCTATGAAGCCGGGATCATGCTGACCGGCACCGAAGTGAAGTCGCTGCGCTTCGGCGAAGGGTCGATTGCCGAATCCTATGCCGAGGTGAAGGGCGGCGAAGTCTGGCTCGTCAACTCGAACGTGCCCGAATACAGCCATGGCAATCGCGAGAACCACGAACCGAAGCGCCCGCGCAAATTGCTGCTCAACGAGCGCGAAATCGAGAAGATGCACAAGGCGATTTCACGCGAGGGGATGACGCTGGTTCCGCTGTCGATCTATTTCAACGGCCGCGGCCGCGCCAAGGTCGAGATCGCCATCGCCAAAGGCCGCAAGCATCAGGACAAGCGCGAATACGAGAAGGAAAAGGACTGGAAGCGCGAATCCGCGCGTATCTTGCGAGATCGCGGGTGATCCTTACCGTTGCCAAGATCGCCGCGCGCGTCCCTGCGCAGACTGCCGACCGCCTTGTCGGGGCGGCGGTGGCGGGTGGCGCGATCCTGTCGGGCTGGCTGGTGTTCCGCGTGGTCGGTCAGCCTGCTATCGCTGCCGCTTTTGGGGGCGCGGTTATCGCGCTCGGCGTGTTGCTCCTGCTCGCTCGCCATCTCTACCCGCCGCCAAGCCGGATCGAGCGATCAACCGATTGGGCGCTCGTCCGCGATGCCGCCGATAACGGCGAGACGGCGCTGGCGGTGATCGACCGCAATGGGCGACTGGTGTGCACCAATGCGCTGTACGACCGGTGGTTCGGCGGCGCGGTGCCTACCGACCTGACCGCCGAGGGTGCCGATCTTGTCGGCGCGGGGCGGGCCGCATGGCGCGACGGGCAACTGGAACTGACCGCCCGCATCGCTGCCCGTAACGTTGCGCTAGATATCGCGCGCAGCGGGCAGGGCGACGATTGCCTCGTCTGGCGCTTCCGCGAGGGTGTCGAGGGCAACCCTGCCGCTGCACTCCCCGCGCTGCTCGAACAGGGTTGGGGCGACCGGCTGGGCGCGGCGGGTATCATGATCGCGCTGATCGGCGGCGAGGGGCGGGTACGCGCCGCCAACCGCGTGATGATCCTGCGCGCGACCGGCCGCACCGACGCGCCGATTGCGGGTCGCGATTTCGTGACTCTGCTCACCTCGGCCAGCGACGGCGCGATCCGGTTCACGCATGAGGGGCTGACCGGGCTGCCGCTGCGCCTGCTCCAGATTCCGCTCGATACGGGGCGTGAAGATGGCGACCGCATCATCATATTGATCGACGACGAAGCCACCGGCGGCGCCGGTACCGATGTGCCGCTGCAGATGCTGCTCTCCATGCTCCCGCTCGGCCTTGCGCTCGCCGACCGCGACGGGCGGTTCCTCTATTTGAACGACGCTTTCGTCCGCGCAGCTGGTGTCGCACCCAATGCGACGCCGGTTTATCCGGGCGATCTCGTCATCCGCGAGGACAAGGCCGCCGTCGCCGATGCCGTGCGCCGTTTCGCCAACGGGCAGGCGGTGTCGGGCGACATCGCGGTGCGGCTGAAGGACCGGCCCGACGATCCCGTAGCGCTGACCATCGCGGGCGCGCGGGGGCTGGGCGAGGCGGCGGTTTTGCTCAGCCTCAAGGACAACACCGAGGAGTCGAAGCTTCAGCGCCAGGTTGCGCAAGCGACCAAGATGCAGGCGGTCGGGCAACTCGCGGGCGGCGTCGCGCATGACTTCAACAATATCCTGACCGGCATCCTCGGCCATTGCGACCTGATGCTGATGCGCCATACGCCGGGCGACAGCGACTATGACGATATCCAGCAAATCCGGAACAACTCGAACCGCGCGGCGGGGCTGACGCGGCAGTTGCTCGCCTTTTCACGACAACAAACATTACGACCGCAAGTCCTTCAATTGCCAGATGTTGTTTCCGAAGTCTCGAACCTGTTGCAGCGACTGCTGGGCGAAACCGTCGACCTCGTCATCAACCATGGCCGCGCACTGGGCGCCGTCCGTGCCGATCCGGGGCAAATCGAACAGGTCATCGTCAATCTGGTCGTCAACGCCCGCGACGCCATTCAGGCGAAAGGCGACAAGCAAGGCAAAGTCACACTCAAAACCTACCGCGTCACCGCCGACGAAGTCCGCAAGCTCGACAGCGATTTTCTGCCGGTTGCCGATTACACCGCGCTCAGCGTGTCCGACACCGGCACCGGCATCGCGCCCGAAAACCTATCGAAAATCTTCGAGCCGTTCTTCACGACCAAGGACGTGGGGAAGGGGACGGGCCTCGGTCTCTCCACCGTCTATGGCATCGTCAAGCAATCGGGCGGGTTCATCTTCGCCGATTCCGAACTGGGGAGCGGCACGACCTTTTCGGTGTTCCTGCCCGTGCACTTCGAGGCCGAAGCCAAACCCGCGCCCGTCGCCACCCCCGCCGCCAAGCCAGCCGAACTCTGGGGCACCGGCACGATCCTGCTGGTCGAGGACGAAGACATGGTGCGCGCCGTCGCCGAACGCGCGCTCGTCCGCCACGGCTACACCGTGCTGACCGCAGCCCACGGCGAGGAAGCGATGGCGATATTGGGCACCGGCACGAAGATCGACCTGATCGTGAGCGACGTCGTCATGCCGACGATGGACGGCCCGACGCTCGGCCGCGCGGCGCGGGCGGAATTCCCCGACCTGCCGATCCTGTTCATGTCGGGCTATGCCGAGGAGCAATTGCGGAAAACCATCGACCTCGACCGCATGGGGTTCATCCCGAAGCCCTTCTCGGTGAAGGCGCTGGCGGAGGCGGTGCAGGCGACGCTGGCGTTGTAGAAGAAGGGTGGTTCACCCGAAGCCCCGAAGAGGGCGGCACTTCCCCCTCATTCCCGCGTAAGCGGGAACCCAACTCCTGTCCGACCGGCACGAGATATGTGCCCGCTTTCGAGGGAATGCCGCCGCGAGAACTGAACTCTTCGGGGCTTCGGGTGAACCCCACCCTGCTGCAACCGTCGTTCCACACCCGCCCTGCGGCACACCGACCCGACTTGGCTGAGCCTGTCGAAGCCCCTTCCTTCCTCTTCGCGTCTTTCCTTTCTCCTTTGCGCCTTCGTGTGAAACAGCGGCGCACTGTCGCAGCAGCGGTGCTCGCTCGAAGGAGAGCAACGATTTAACGCAAAGACGCAAAGAAGAAGGGAAGGCGCAAAGAATTTTGAGCTGTACCTCGTCCGTGGTCAAACCGACGGGTTCCATTCCGATTACCCACCCGTCATATCTATTTCCGATCGTGGGAGGTGGGCGTGAAAGAAGCTACAATCCGGCTGTACAAGTATCGCAGCCTTGCCGGTCAATTTGGTCGCGAAGCTGTTGAGAGGGCAATCCTTCAAAATCAGCTCTACTGGCAAAGCCCAGAGGCATTTAACGATCCGTTCGATTGCCTCCCGGTTTTGTACTTTGGAGACAATGAGCGTGAGAGGCGGCAGTTCAGAGCCAGAGCTGCTGCGAAGGTGTTTGGCGGTCCTCGTCAACAACGCAGGCGGCGGCAACGGGAGATGGGGGCGGTACCTCCCCAGCAGATGGAACGGGTGCTTCGAGAGCAATGGCCGCGTTGGCTAGCAGAGAGTGCTATCGCTTGCTTTTCGGAAGTCCCCGATAACCCCTTGATGTGGGGTCACTATGCGGACAGCCACAAAGGCTTTTGTCTAATTTTTGACGAGATCGCGACCGAGCAAGCGCAGTGGTTCGGCTTTCCGGTGGAATACAAGGAGATAAGACCGCGTGTGAACCTGACTAAGTTCAGCGACCCCGATGTGATGATGTCTGCGCTCTTTCATAAAAGTGCACATTGGTCATACGAGCGCGAGCATCGGATGATGGAGTGGCATCGCCCGCCGGGTTACAGGAGTTTTCCACCGCAAGCGCTGGCAGGGGTCATTCTTGGTGCAAAAATGAGCGAGGACGATATTGCGTTTGTGAGTGGTCTGCTAGCTCGAAGACCGGAGCTAGAAATCTTTCAAGCGTCTGTGGATGATATTGAGTTCAAACTGAATATCGTTCGGCAAGCGTAATTCATTCGAGTGGCGTCACCGTGGCAGAGAAGTTGATACGATCAAACTTCCGCGCCTCCTCACAAAAAATTCAAGTTCCCCTCTTGTTCCATAGGAACAAACGCGATACACGACCGAAATGGCGCGTTGACCCGATGCGCCGACCGGTTAGGAGGAACGGCAATGGCGGCTCAGCTCAAGGTGATCAGCGGCGATATGGCAACAACAGCACCCACCGACCGGCAGCGCGCGCTGGAAGCCGCGCTCGCGCAGATCGACCGCGCGTTCGGCAAGGGCTCGGCGATGAAGCTGGGCAGCCGCGAAGCGATGCAGATCGAGGCGGTGTCGACCGGCTCGCTCGGCCTCGACATCGCGCTGGGTATCGGCGGACTGCCGCGCGGGCGGGTCATCGAGATTTTCGGACCCGAAAGCTCGGGCAAAACGACGCTAGCGCTACACGCGATCGCCGAGGCGCAAAAGATCGGTGGGACCGCCGCATTCATCGACGCCGAGCATGCGCTAGATCCGGTCTATGCCAAGAAACTGGGCGTCAACATCGACGAGCTGATCGTGTCGCAGCCCGATACCGGCGAACAGGCGCTCGAGATTTGCGACACGCTGGTGCGCTCGAACGCGGTCGATGTGCTGGTGATCGATTCGGTCGCGGCTCTGGTCCCGCGCGCGGAAATCGAAGGCGAAATGGGCGACAGCCATGTCGGCCTGCAAGCGCGCCTGATGAGCCAAGCACTCCGCAAGATCACTGGCTCGATCAGCCGGTCGAAGTGCACCGTCATCTTCATCAACCAGATCCGCATGAAAATCGGCGTGATGTACGGCTCGCCCGAAACCACGACTGGCGGCAATGCGCTCAAATTCTATGCCAGCGTCCGCCTCGACATCCGCCGCACCGGCCAGATCAAGGACCGCGAGGACATTGTCGGCAACACGACGCGGGTAAAAGTCGTCAAGAACAAGGTCGCGCCGCCGTTCAAGCAGGTCGAATTCGACATCATGTACGGGCAGGGCATCTCCAAGGTCGGCGAAATCCTCGACCTCGGCGTCAAGGCGGGGATCGTCGAGAAATCGGGCGCGTGGTTCAGCTATGACTCGATCCGCGTCGGCCAAGGCCGCGAGAATTCGAAAGTCTATCTGACCGAGAACCCCGAAATCGCCGACCGCATCGAAAAATCGATCCGCAGCAAGACCGACGACGTCGCGGAGGCGCTGATGGTCGGCCCCAGCGCCGACGACGACGCGTAAGTCATGGGCAAAGCCCGCCTCGACTACGTCGAATTCCCGGTATCCGATTGCGCGGCCTCGAAGACTTTCTTCGAGGCCGCGTTCGGCTGGACACTGACGGCATTCGGTCCAAGCTATGCCGCGACCACAACTGGCGACACTGATATCGGCCTCGACAGCGACCCGGACGAATCCGTCACCGCGCCGCTCGCCGTCATCCGCGTCGACGACCTCGAAGCGGCTCTGAGTGACGTCATGGCGGCGGGCGGTGCCGTAACGCGCGACATCTTCGCTTTCCCCGGCGGGCGACGCTTTCACTTTCGCGAACCCGGCGGGTGCGAACTCGCGGTGTGGAAAACTGGCTGAGGTCGCAGCCAATCGGAAACGGGCTGCGAAACCGATCACCTGTTCGGTCTGGCGATGACGCAAATGCCCTGACAGGCTGATACCGTCGCATTGAAATCATGGGGCAATAACTGCTGCGTCAGAAAATAATGCTTATCTGTGGTCGCGCTTGGCCGCCGCCCATAGCTGCTCTTTCTCATCGAGCGACAGGCCAGCAAAACCCGGTGCCGTTTCGATCACCCGAAATCGCGCTTCGAACTTGGCAGTCGCGCCGCGCAAGGCGACTTCGGGATCGACGCCAAGATGCCGCGCATAGTTTACCACCGCGAACAGCAGGTCGCCGACCTCGTCTACAAGCTCCGTATCTGTGGTTGCGCCTGCGATTTCAATAAGTTCCTCGTCGATCTTCGCACGCGGACCTGCGATATCGGGCCAGTCGAAACCAGTCCGCGCCGCACGCTTCTGAAGTTTTTCAGCTCGCATAAGGGCAGGGAGCGCGAGCGCCACGCCGTCGAGGGCGCTGGAATCGGCAGGGCGCTCGGCGGCTTTCATGCCTTCCCAGTCGGGCCGCGCTTCTGCGTCACCGAACAGATGCGGATGGCGACGCTCCATCTTGTCGACAATCGCGGCGGCGACATCGCCAAGACTGAACGCGCCGAGCTGCTCGGCGATGCGGCTGTGAAGTACGACCTGAAACAACAGGTCGCCGAGTTCATCCTTCAACGCGGACATATCGTCGCGCGCAACCGCGTCGGCGACTTCATAGGCTTCCTCGATCGTGTAGGGCGCAATCGTCGCAAAGGTCTGGACGCGGTCCCAGTCGCAGCCGTCCACCGGATCGCGCAGCCGTTCGACAATGGTGATTATACGGTCGAGGGGGGTCGGGATTGGCTTCATCGAATTCGCTACCTCAAATCCCGATAATATACATTATGTAAAATATCTTATGGTTCCAACGTGAGGGTGCGTCCCTCGACCTTCCAGCTTTTCAGCTCGGACAGAAAGCTCATCCCCAGCACATTAGTGTCGCCAAAGCTCTTGCCGATCACCGCGCGCGCATCGGTCTGGCGGATGCTGCCAACCTCTAACAAGCCGATCCGCGCGGTCGAAACCATCACCGTGCCATTGGCAGTATCGACCGGAATATCGATGCTGCTGTCGGGCTGCACATTCGCCAACCGCGCCGCATCCGCGCTCAACCCGGTCGTTGTCGCGCCGCTGTCGATCAGGAAATCTACCGTCTGGCCGTTTACCTTGGCGCGGACATTGAAATGCCCGTCTTCGCTCATCTGAATGCGCGTGACGGTGCCAGAAACCTGCGCCGCGCTGCCACCACCGACCTCGGCCTTTACCCGCGACCACACTGCCCTCGCCTCGTCGCGGAACAAAAACGCAACGAAAGCAAGCGCGAAGATCGCGCACCACGCCAGCGCCATCCGCAGCGTCTCGCCGAATTTGAGCTGCCGTCCGAACAAACTGCTGGCGACGAGCGCGATCATCAGGCCCGCCGCGACCAGCCGCGCGGTGTCGTTTCCGTTCACAGGTCAATCTCCATGCCGTCATAGCCAGGCTCGACGCCTTCGGGCAGTTTCGCACACAGGCTGCGGTAATCCATCGACTGGTCCATATGCGTCAGAACGGCGCGGCGCGGGTGCAGCCGTTCGATCCAGCCAAGCGTCTGCGCCAAATGCGGATGCGTCGGGTGCGGCGTTTCGCGCACCGCATCGACGATCCACAAGTCGACATCCTCGACCAGCGCGGCAGCGGCATCGGGCAAGACATTGAAATCCGTGAAGTAACACAGCGACGCACCGCCCGCATCGAACCGCAGCCCTGCTGTATCGATCTGCCCGTGCGGCAAGTCCGCAACGCGCACGCGGATCCCGCCGATGTCGCTGTCGTCGGCCAAGTCGCCGCACGACAAATAGGGCGGATAACCCTGATGCCCCGCAAACGCGAAAGCGAAGCGCAACTCGAGTTCCGCTTTGGTCCGGGCCCGCGCGTAACCGCCAATCGGTTCCTTGCCATAAAAATAGAACGGTCGCAGGTCATCGAGGCCGTGGCAGTGGTCGGCATGTTCGTGCGTCCAGATCACCGCCGACGGACGCCCGCCGCCCTCGGCTAACAACTGCTCGCGCAGGTCGGGGGACGTATCGACGAGAATGCGCGTGCCGTCATGCTCGACAAGGATCGATACCCGCCGCCGCCGGTTGCGCGGCTCGGCGGGGTCGCAATTGCCCCAGTTGCCATCCACGCGCGGGACGCCCGACGAGGTGCCACAACCGAGGATGGTGACTTTCAAGCGGCCTTCGCAAACAGGCGATGGAAGTTCGTTGAAGTGCTTGCCCCCAGTGATTCGACCGACACGCCGCGCAGCCCGCTCAGGAAACGTGCGGTGTCGGCGACGAACGCGGGCTCGCCGGTCTTGCCGCGATGTGGGACCGGCGACAGGAATGGCGCGTCGGTTTCGATCAGCAAACGATCTTCGGGGATCGTTGCGGCGGTGGCCTGCAAGTCTTTGGCATTCTTGAATGTCACGATGCCCGAAATCGAGATGTACAGCCCCAGATCGAGCGCAATCCGCGCGAAGGCATCGCTCGCGGTGAAGCAATGAATCACGCCGGGGAAGGCGCCCTTCCCCATTTCCTCGTTCAGGATCGCGGCGGTATCGTCCTCGGCATCGCGCGTGTGGACGATCAATGGCAGGCCGGTCGCACGCGACGCGGCGATATGGCTGCGGAACGACGCGCGCTGCCGCTCGCGGTCGCTATGGTCGTAGTAATAATCGAGGCCGGTCTCGCCGATGCCGATGACACGCGGATGCGCGGCGCGGGCGACAAGTTTGGCGGTATCGACGTCCGGATGCGCGTCGGCCTCATGCGGATGGATGCCAATCGACGCCCAGACATCGGGGTTGTGTTCCGCCGTGGCAACAATCTCGTCCCACTCGCGCTCACGCGTCGAAATGTTGAGCATCGTGTCGACCCCAGCCCCGCGCGCGCGTTCGAGCACGGCGACCTGATCCTCGACCAACCCCTTGTAATTCAGGTGACAATGCGAATCGACGAACATCAGTCGGTGACTTCTGCGGGCAGTTCGAGGCGGGGAAAAACCGGGGTCGGAGCTGTGAGTGCGAAGCCACTAGCGCGTAAGCGATGGTACCAATCACCATCACGCAGCCAAGCGTAGTCACGCTCCTCCGACGGAATACCCATTTGATCAAGGAGATCGTCGGTGGCGGAAGGACAGATAGGCCGCAACACGATTGCCAACGATCTAATGCACACGAACAGCAGTGCCAAAACGTCCTGCAACTTATCAGGGTCGGTCTTACTCAGCGCCCACGGGGCTTTTTCATCGACGTACTGATTGCAAGCATAGACGGCTGAAATCCACGCGCTCAAGCCTCCTGAAAAGTCTAGCTTCGTGAAGGCCTGCGGAACATTGTGATAACATGCCGACTGCAAAACAATGGCAAATAGTTCGATCGACTCCTTGTCGGGCTTGAGATCGCTATACGGTAATTGGCCATTCAGATATCGCGAGACCATGCTCAAAACTCGCTGCGCTAAATTCCCGAAGCTGTTCGCCAGTTCGGCGTTGCAGCGCGTTACGATTGCCTCTTCGCTCCACGTCCCGTCTAACCCGAAACTCACTTCGCGCAGCAGGAAGTAGCGCAGCGCATCGACACCGTACCGCTCCGCCAGCGTCATCGGATCGACGACATTCCCCGCCGATTTCGACATTTTCGCCCCGTCGCGCGCCAGCAGGAAGCCGTGGCCGAACACTTGTTTGGGCAGCGCAATGCCCGCCGACATCAGGAACGCGGGCCAGTATACCGCGTGAAACCGCACAATGTCCTTGCCGATCAAATGCAGGCTGGCCGGCCAGAATTTCGCCATGTCGGGTGTCGCGTCCGGATAGCCGAGGCCAGTCAGATAATTGGTCAGCGCATCGACCCACACATACATCACATGGTCGGGCGACCCCGGCACCTTGACGCCCCAGTCGAAGCTCGTCCGCGACATGCTAAGGTCGCGCAGACCGCCCTCGACGAAGCGCACGACTTCGTTGCGGCGGCTGTCCGGCTGCACAAAGTTCGGTTGCTTTTCATAGAGTTCTAGCAGGGGCTTCTCGTATTTCGAGAGCTTGAAGAACCAGCTTTCCTCGACCGTCCATTCGACCGGCGTGCCTTGCGGCGACAGCTTCGTGCTGCCGCCTGCTCCTTCTGGCCCGTCGGTCAGCTCCTTTTCTTCGTAATACGCCTCGTCGCGGACAGAGTACCAGCCCTCGTAGCGGTCGAGATACAGGTCGCCGCTCGCCTTCATAGCTTCCCAGATCGCGACGCTGGCACGATGATGCGCGGGGTCGGTGGTGCGCTGGAAATGGTCGTAGCTGACATTCAGTCCATCACACATCGCCTGAAACTGGTCGGACATCTCGTGCGCCAGATCGGCAACCTCGACGCCGCGGTCGCGCGCGGTCTGGACCATTTTCAGGCCATGTTCGTCAGTGCCGGTCTGGAAACGCACCTCGCGCCCCTGCATCCGCTGAAACCGCGCAATCGCGTCGGCGGCAATCGCCTCATAGGCATGGCCGATATGCGGGCTGCCATTGGGATAGCTGATCGCAGTGGTGATGTAGAAGGGGTCGGAGGACATGGCTTCAGGCTTTAGCGGACGCGTCCCTTGGGGCAAGCGCCGCAACGCGTCCGGCGATCTCGAAAACCACGCTTTCGGCGGGCAGCGACTGCGGGATGGCGACATCGGCAAGCTGCCGCGCTTTTTCCCAAGCCTCGACTGCTGTCGCCAGTGCCGCGCCCGAACGACTCCGCGCCTGCGACGCGATGAACGCAGGTGCGCGGCGGAGAAATGCTTCGTAGCGCGGCAATGCGGCCTTCAGTGCCAGCTTGCCCGCCAAATCGAGGCGCAACACATTATACGGGTCGCCGGTCGTCGCAATCTCACGCAGCGCCGCGTCGATGCCGGGTACATCGGCCTCGATCACCGATAGCGCCGCCCCGGGCGCGCCGCCCGCCACCGCGATCACCACCGCGCGGGTCATGTCGTCGAGTTCGGGTGCGTGTTCGGCGAGCACCGCTGCCATGACGTCATCGCTCAAGCGCGCAAAGGCAAGGCTGCGGCACCGCGAGCGTATCGTGGGCAGCAAGCGACCGGGCGCGTGGCTGACCAGCAGGAATGTCGTGCTGGCGGGCGGCTCTTCCAGACTTTTGAGCAGCGCATTGGCTGCGCCGCGTTCCATATCGTCGATGGCGTCGACCACGACGACGCGTCGGTCACCCTGCGACGGCGTGCCGCTGAACACGCCCTTCAACGCGCGGACCTGATCGACCATGATGTTGCGCGCGAGGTTGCCGGTCTTTTCGTTTTCGAGGCGGGCCAGCGTGACGAGATCGGGATGCGACCCTGCGGCGATCAGGCGCCTAGTCGAATGGTTCTCATCCAGCGCGAAGCCGGTATCGGCAAGCGGCGTCGCCGAAGCCTCGGCCAGCAACCGCGCCGCTACGATCTGCGCGAAACTACCCTTCCCCACACCCTTCGGTCCATAAAGCAGCCACGCATGATGCATCCGCCCGCTGTCGATGGCTGCGCGCATCGCGTCGAACTGGCTGTCATGGCCGAGGATCGCGCTCATGCCGCGTCGGTCGCCGCAGCAAGCACCCGCGCCGCGACCTCATCGACCGAACCCGAAGCGTCGATGATACGAAAGCGCGCCTCGCCGGCGTCGGCAAAGTGCCTGAAGCGCGCGGCAACCTCGGCATAATAGGCCATGTCGCGGCTGCCCATGCGGTCGGGGCTGAGCAGGTCGCGGCCATAGGTGCGCTCCATCCCCATCTCGACAGGAAATTCGAACAGCAGCGTCCGGTCAGGGAGCAGCCCTTCGCTGCCGATCCGGTGCAGCGCCATCACGTCATCGTCGCCGACCCCTTCAGCCCCGCCTTGATAAGCCCGTGTTGAATCGATGAACCGGTCACAGATCACCCAATCGCCGCGCGCGAGCGCAGGCCGGATAACGCGGGCGACATGATCGGCGCGGGCGGCGGCGAACAGCAATGCTTCGGTGCGCGCGTCCCAGCGTTCGGTTTCGCCGGTCATCAGCAGCGCGCGGATGGCTTCGGCTCCCGGTGTGCCGCCGGGTTCGCGAGTCAGGACGACGGTCAGCCCTCGTGCGCGCAATGCCTCTGCCAGCCGCACGGCCTGCGTCGATTTGCCGACGCCCTCGCCGCCCTCCAGCGTGATGAACCGCCCCGCCAGCGTCAGGCTCCGAAGAACGACAACAAACCCGCCCAGGCGCGGCGGAAGAACCCGGCCTCGCCGACGGCGGTCTCCGCGACCAGCGGCATGACCTGTGGCGGGGTCGAGGGCGTTTCGACGATCAGGTCGGCGATGTGCTGGCCCGCCGCGATCGGTGCCTTGACCGGGCCGTCATAGCGGACCTTGACCGTCATGCCCGTCATCGCACCCGCGGGCATCGTCACCGCCAGATTGCGCGGCGCGATCAGACCGACCGACCCCGCATCGCCCAGTTGTACTTCGGCGGTTTCGACCTTCGCACCCTTGGCGAACAGCGGTTTCGTGCTCCACGCCTTGAAGCCCCAGTCGATGAACTTGACCGATTCCTCGATCCGCTGGTTGAAACTGCCCAGCCCCGCGACGACCATAACCAGCCGCCGCCCGTTCTGTTCGGCAGACCCCGTGAAGCCATATCCCGCCTCTTCGGTATGGCCGGTTTTCAAGCCGTCGGCTCCGGCAACGCGACCAAGCAAGGGGTCGCGGTTGGCCTGTGTGATCGCGGCACCTGCCCCCAGCGTCTTCCCCCAGGTAAACGACGGCAGCGAGTAATAAGTCTTGTAGAGTTTCGGATGCTCCTCGATCGTCGCCGCTGCGAGTTTCGCCAGATCGCGCGCCGTTACATAAGTGCGCCCCTCGTCGGGCCAGCCATTCGAATTGCCGAAATTGCTACCGGTCAGGCCGAGCCGCTTCGCTGCCTCGTTCATCCGCGCCGCGAAAGCTTCCTCGGTGCCCGAAATGCCCTCGGCCAGCACAATGCAGGCGTCGTTACCCGACAAGGTCACGATCCCTTTGAGCAGATTGTCGACACTTACCTGTTCGCCCGCCGACAGGAACATCGTCGATCCGGCGGCAGGACCATGCCATTTCGCCCAAGTCTCGGGCCGCACCGTCATCATCCGGTCGAGCTTCAACTCACCCTTTTTGATCATGTCGAACGCGACATAGACGGTCATCATTTTGGCCATCGACGCAGGCGGCATCCGCCGGTCGGGGTCTTTGGCATAGAGCACCGCGCCCGACGACAAATCGATCAAATAAGCCACCGGCGCGGCGGTCTGGAACGGCGGGGCCGCCGCCGTAACAGGCGCAGCGGCAAGCAACAGGGCAGCAATCGGCAGGACAGGCTTCACATCGACTCCGTTCGGTCAGCGCGTAATAACGGCGTCCGGATAGCCTCTTGCCGCCAGCGGTGCCAGTGCCGCCAGCGCCCGGTCGGCGGATTTATACGGGCCGAGCCGCACCCGCCATGTGCCTGCGACCTGCGACACGTCCGCTTCGAGTTTGGCTGCCATCGTCCGGGCGCGCGCTTCGCTCGAAAAGCTGGCGACTTGCAGGAAATATGGCCCCGGGCCGACCGGGATCTGCGCGGCGACCAGGGCGCGCTGCGGCGCTGACCTGCCACCACGCACTGTCACGGGCTGACCGCGCCGAAGGGCCAGCTTGTCGCCCTCGTTTGGATAGACCCGACGCAGCCGCACTTGATGAGCGCCCCTGCCGGTGGTGCCGAGCAACCGCGCCGCGCCCAACGAAAGGTCGATGATGCGATTGCCATGGAACGGCCCACGATCATTGATGCGGACCAGAATCGTGCGGTCGCTTTCGACAGATGTCACCTCGACATAGGACGGCAGCGGCAGGGTGCGGTGGGCGGCAGTAAAACCATCGGGGTCGAAGCGTTCGCCGTTGGCCGTTGGCTTGCCGCGCAATTCGTCACCATACCAACTGGCTAAACCCGATTCTTCGTAATTTGACTCATCATGCGGGGTGTAGCTGCGGCCGCCGACGCTATAGGTCGGGCCTACACGCGGGGCATTGTCGCTGACCGGTGCACGATAGACCGGTGCACGCGAGGCGGCTGAGCGCGGCTCGGGCGACCCGACGCAGCTGGCGAGCATCGCGCCCGCCCCAAAAACCAGTCCGATCAGTTCAACCGGCAACCGCATCGGCCAGCAACCCGACCGATAGGCCGTAAAAATTCGAGCAATTATAATCGAGGATAACGCGGTAGTTCCCCGTGAGGAGATAGGCCGTGGCCCCCTGCCCGTCGGGTTCGAGCAGCGACGCCAGATCGCTGTCGCGCAGCTTCGACGACACCGGCGTCACACCCAGCGCACGCCATTCGGCGACGGTCTTCCACCGGCTGTGGCGGGCATGGACACGCGGGCAACGCGGGCTGTTCGTGCGGTTGGCGATGGCGCTGCGGTCGAGCGAGGCAGGGACGCTCGCTGCGACGCCCCAGCTTTGTCCGGGACGCCAGCCCGATTCCTTGAAATAATTGGCAATCGACGCCAGCGCATCGGCCTCGCTGCGCCAGATATCCGCGCGCCCGTCACCGTCGCCGTCGCGGGCAAGGCGCAGCACAACTGAGGGCAGGAACTGCGGATAGCCGGTTGCTCCCGCCCAGCTGCCGACTAGCTGGTCGCGGCGATAGCCCCGGTCGATCAGTTTCAGTGTGTCGATGAATTCCTGCTGGAACAGCGTGCGCCGCCGTCCTTCATAGGCAAGGCTGGCGAGCGCGCGGGCAAGATCGAAATTACCGGTGAACGCACCGTAATTGGTCTCATTGCCATAAATCGAGATCATGATGCTCTCGGGCACACCTGTCTCGCGCTCGACACGCTGAAGCAGCGGGCGCAGCGCCGCATATTTGGCACGCCCCCGCGTAATGCGCGGCCCGTCGACATGCTGCGCGCGATAGGGCGCAAATTTGGGGATCGGCGCGTTGGGATTTGTCTCGGGCTGTTGCCGATCGAATTCGACGACGCGCGGGTTGAAGGTCAGCGTCGGCAGGACGGCATTGATCGTCCCCTGCGACACGCCCTGCCCCCGCGCTATGCTTGCAACCGACTGGAGATAGGCCTGAAACCCGCTGTCTTCGGCTTGCGCGAGCGCGCGCCCGCCGCCGAGTCCCGAGAGTGGCACTACCAGCGCAGCCATCGCCGCAACACATCCGAACAGTTTGACTCCCCGCATGGCGCGACAATGGCACAGCCCGCCGCCCGCGTGAAACCCGTTTCGTCGCGCGGCTTGCACGTTGTGCCTCGCAACTCTAACCGGAGCAGACGCGGAAGAGTGGCCGAGCGGTTTAAGGCACCGGTCTTGAAAACCGGCGTGGGTGCAAGCTCACCGTGGGTTCGAATCCCACCTCTTCCGCCACTCATCCCGCCCGGCAATGCTCCTCGATATACCCGTCATGCGTCGACATCGCCTCCCCGGCCCGCGCCAGCGCATCGGCCAGCTTGCGGAGGAACGCGGCACCGTCCTGCCCACGGTGCGCGAGCAGTGGGTCGGTGGCTTCGGGCATATTCCCCTGTCCAACATGCACCGCGAGCCAGCTTGGCGGGCCGAACAAGTCGGATTCCCGCGCCAGCAGGCGTCCGTAGCGGCGGAAATGGTCTATCTTCCAGTTTACGCTGTCGGGCACGTCCATCGCGCCGCAATAGCGCCATAGCTCGGTGTCGGTACGCGTCGTCAGCTTGTAGTGCAGGATGATGAAGTCGCGGATGCGTTCGAATTCGGCGATGCCGAGACGATTGTATTCATCGGTGACGAGCGGATCGAAATCGCGGTCGGGGAACAGCGCGAGCAGCTTGGCGATCCCGGCCTGGATTAAATGGATGCTGGTCGATTCGAGCGGCTCCATGAACCCGCCCGACAAGCCGATGGCGACGACGTTCCTGTTCCAGAACAAATTGCGCCGCCCGGTGACAAAACGCAGCGGCTTGGGATCGGCCAGCGCCTTGCCGTCGAGATTGGCGAACAGCTTTTCCGCTGCGGCGCTGTCCTCGATGAACTTGCTGCAATAAACATAGCCATTGCCGGTGCGATGTTGCAGCGGGATGCGCCATTGCCAGCCCGCCTCGCGCGCGGTCGAGCGGGTATAGGGCGTGAACGCGCCCGCCCGTTCGCACGGCACCGCCAGTGCACGGTCGCAGGGCAGCCAGTGCGTCCAGTCCTGATAGCCGGTCTCGAGCGCACCCTCGATCAACAGCCCGCGAAAGCCCGAGCAATCGATGAACAGGTCGCCCGCGAACCCGCGCCCGTCCTCCACCGTGACCGCGCGGATGAAGCCGCTCTCGCCGTCTTGTTCGTGATCGGCGATCTTGCCCTCGACCCGCACGACGCCGCGCGCCTCGGCATAGGTCCGCAGGAAGCGGGCATAGAGCCCCGCATCGAAGTGATAAGCATAGTCGAACGTCGATGCCACGCTGCGCGGGTCGGATGACGGTTGCGCGAATCTGCCGCGCTTCGCCGCTGCCCAGGCCATGCACAGATCGTCGAGCGGCGGGGCATCGCCTTTGGCGTGCGCGGCGAGCCAATGTTGGTGCAGCGACACCATGTCGAAATCGCGGCCATAGGTGCCGAAGGGGTGGAAATAGTGATGGTCTTTGCGGCCCCAATCGACGAATTCGATACCCAGCTTGAACGAGCCCTGCGTCGCGCGGACGAAGTCGTTCTCGTCGATACCGAGCGTTGCGTTGAAGGTCCGGATTGGCGGTATCGTCGCTTCGCCGACGCCGACGGTGCCGATCTCGTCGCTCTCGATCAGCGTGACGGTGCAATGCGCCTTCAACGCATTGGCGAGCGCCGCCGCCGTCATCCAGCCGGCAGTGCCGCCGCCGACGATGACGACCGACCTGATGGCGCGCCCTTGCTGCATCTCGTCTCTCCCTGAACCGACCTTCGCAATCGATTGTGGTGCGGTCAATAGCGGGGACGGCGCACGTCGAGCGCGAGCACCAATCGCTCGCCATCGTCGAACGGCATTGTGCTGTGCCACATCGTCGAGGGGAATACGGCGCTCTGTCCGACGCGCGGCGTAATATAGCGATAGGGTTTCAGGTCGAGGCCGAGATCGGCAGGCGGCGTGCCAAACGCGATGTGTCCGGCTGGGGCCGCGCCCATCGCGCTGCCGTCAGGGAGTGCAATGTAAAAGGCGGTGCTCAGCCACCCCATCGGGTGTGTGTGTGGGACATTATGGCCCTGTTTCAACAGTCGCACCGACCAGCTGCCCTCGATCAGCATTTGGGTGCGCGGGGTGCCGAGCAGCGGATGCCCCTCCTCGAAAGGCGGTAACGCTGCAACATAACCCCGGATCGCGTCCATCCAGCGCGCGCGCGCCTTTTGCAGGATCGGCTCGTGGCGCAGCATGACCGAACGATCGGTCTGCGTCCCGCCGCGCACCGATTGCTCGACATAGGGCCGCGTCATGATGTGCAGCGCGTGCAGGACGTCTACTAGCTCAGTGTATTCTGCTGTGGTCAGATCGACCGCGACTGACTGGATGAACACATCGGGTCGGTCGAGCCATTCGGCCCGTGCATCGCCCAGCAAGCGCCAGATGAGCGAGAGATAGGGCCAGAATAGCGGGGCTGATGGACCTTTCGTCAGCGGCAGCGCGATATTCTGCGCTTCGGCAAAGCGCCCGCGTCGCAGGAGATAGCGGATGCGGGTCAGGTTGGTCGTGTCGCCCGTTATCTGGCTTGTTGCCTCGAACAACGCGTCAGCAGCGGCAGTATCGCCCGATTCGCTGGCGAGGAAGAAACGGCTTGCCGCGATCCCCAGCGTCGTGCCCAGATGCTGTTCGGCCTCGTCGAGGATAGCGCCTGCTCCCGCCCAGTCGCGCGTCTGCGCCACCGCCGCGAACCACGCGAGCCACAGCGCCGCATTGCGAGGGCGCGCGCGGCACGCTGCTGCATAGCTGTCAGCAAAGCGCGCCGGGTCGCCGCGCGTCCAGCGCAGGGTTGCCAGCCCCTTATGCCCGTCGATCCAGTTGGGCTGCTGCGCCAGCGCTGCCTCAAGGACATGCTCGGCACCCGCTGCGTCACCTTCTGACGCCATGGCCGCCGCACGGTTCCTGACGAGATCGAAATTGGCTGGGTCGATTTCGCCCGCACGCGCAAATAGCGTCGCAGAGGGAAGCCCCAGTTCGTAGCGCGTCTGGGCAAGGCCGAAACTGCATCCTGGATCGACAAAGGACTCACTTGCCGCCGAGAACACAGTGTCGGCCTCGCCCAGTCGCTGGTCGAGGCGCAACGCAAAACCCAGCAACCGCGCTGCATCGATATCACCGGGGTTCGCGGCACACAGCGCGCGGAGCGTCGGCAAGGCAAGGTCGGCGCGCCCCGCCTGCATTGCCTGTCGTGCCGCGGCGATGCCGGTCATGGCCTGGTCCCTTGTTGCCCCGCCCTCCAAATGAAAACGGGGAGCGGTCTTGCGACCACTCCCCGTTCCTTATCGTCACCAGTCCCACCTGGGAAAGGGGTGTGCGACCCGAAGGGCCGGTGTCACGAACCTTAAAAGCTGTACTTCAGCGTACCGAGGAACGTCTGGCCGACGACCGGCGTCCCCGTCAGCACGACCGAATTCGCACCGGTTACATCGGCGACGTTGCTGCCGTTGCCGCGGAAATCGAGCTTGTTGAACAGGTTATACGCCTGCAGCCCGATCTCGAGGCGCTCGACCGGCCGCACCGCAATCGTCCCGTTCACGATGATCCCGCCCGGATAGATGTTGCCCGGATCGTCGCGGACGCTCGACTGGCCGGTCGCGGCGAGTCCCAGCGTGACCATCTGTCCGATGTTGTAGTTCGTGGACACCGTGTAGGTCAGGCTCGGCAGGTACGAAGCGCGGCGATAGACCGTGCCATCGAGCTGCTGTGAGTCCGAATACGTCGCGTTGGCGACCAGCGAGAAATCGCCGAACGACAGCGTTCCGAAGAACTCGGCACCGGTCGAACGATATTTCGAGTCGATGATGCATCCACCGGCCGCGCCGCCGCATCGTGTTGCCGACAGCTCGAACGTGCTCTGCTTGAAATTGGCTTTCAGCAACGAGAATTCGACCGAATAGCGCCCGCTGCCGATGTTGCCGCGGTTCTTGATGCCGATTTCATACTGGTTCACGAAATCGACCGAGGGCGTCACGCCGTCGGCAGCGCAACCGTTCGACGCCGTCCGCGCCTGGGCGCTGGTGCACAGCGCACCTGTCGTCGTGAACTTGCCGCCGAAGGTTTGACGATCACCGTTGAAGCGTCCGCCCTTCGATGCACGGATGAACAGGCTGGTGTTGCCGTTCATCTTCCACAGCGCACCCGCCGTCCAGCTGGTATAGCTGCGCGAATAATCGACCACTTCACGGGCACTGTTGCTGAGCAGCGCGGGCAGATTGACGCCGCCAGAACTGACCGTGATCGTCGTGCCGCCCTGCGTGCCGCCACCCTTGGCCTTCACGTTTTCGAAGCGGACGCTGCCGTCGAGCGCAAAGGCTTCGCCGTCGAGGTCGAGCGCGATGAACGGCGCGGTGTTTGTGTAGCTGAGGTCATAGTCGCGCGCACAGCAGCTACCCCAGTTGTTGTTATAGCCCGAAATGCCCTCGTTGGTGAGCCGCGCGCCTGCCGCCGTGAACAGGTCGAGCTGCGACGGATTGTCGCCGCTGACTTCGCGGGTCGACTGGTTGACGTGCCAGTCCATCGCGATCTTCTGCTTCATGACGAACAGACCTGCCCGCGCCGTCACCTTGGCAAAACCCGCGTCGAATTTGCCCGACAGTGCCAGATCGTTCACGATCGAACCGGCGTCGCGGATGTTGGTCCGCACATTGACGTTATTGTCGAGATAGGTGCCGGTGTAGAGCTGCCCGGCGCGGGGTCCGCTTGCATAGCGGATCGCCGCGACTACGCCGCCGTTGACCGTCGAACCAATGACACCCGAGGTCCGCGTCAGGTTGAGGAATGGTGCTGCGAACCCGCCGCTGATGTCGCTCCAGCGGAAGTTATTGTCGACGGTAAAGTTCTCGCCGAATTCATAGTGGAACTGTGCGCCCAACGAGAATTGCTTGGTGGTGATACCGTCGATGTCGCGGCGTTCCAGCGCGGTCCCGGCGCGGTTGAGAAACAGACCAGTACGGTTCAAGGACGAATAATTGTTCTGGCTACGCCCGTCGAAACCGGCGAACGGCGTGATGTTGCTGATCGTATTGCCGTTGCGTGTCGCCAGTGCCGGGGCACCGGTGTAGTTCGGATCCTTGGTATTGGCGAACTTGGCGAGCAGCCGGACATAGCCCTTGCCGTCGCCGAACTCCTGCGTGAGGTTAGCCTTGATCTGGACGCTATTGCTGACGCGGAAATTGTTCAGCGGGCCGTTGCCGACCTTGTAAAAGCCGCCAATGTGGAAACGGGTGTTCTCACCGATTGGGGCACCATAGCGGAAATCGACGCGGGCTTCGCGGAAGTCGATGCCCTGGTTGAGGCCGATATACCCGCCCGCCTTTTTGCCGGTGTTGCTGATATAGTTGATGATCGCACCGGGCGCCTGCGACGCATAGGTCGTGGCACCGCCGCCGCGCACCGATTCGAGCCGTTCGACGCTGGCGTCGTAGCGGGTGAAATAGTCGTTGTTGCCGAACTGAATGTCGCCGAACAGGACGGTGGGGAGACCGTCTTCCTGCAACTGCACAAACGGCGAGCCACCTGTCGCCACGGGAAGGCCGCGGACAGCGATGTTCGAATTGCCGCCCGGACCTGCCGTGCCTGCTGCCTGAATGCCGGGGATGAGGCGATAGATTTCCGATTCGGACACGGGTTTGAAGTTGGCGATCGTTGCCGCATCGACGCTGGTGACAGCGACGGCGCTCTGCAAACGCGACCGGTCCTGGCCCGATGCGGTCACGACGATTTCGTTGAGGCCGTCTTCTTCGGCAGCGGCAGCTGCGGGTGTGGGTGTCTGGGCAAATGCCGGGGCGGAAACCGCCATCATGACCGCAATGGCGCCCAATGATGCTGCGCTGTGGCGAACCGAATTCTTCATAAAATCCTCCCCGGATGGTCGTCGATCAAGCTTGTTTGGCACAAGTCCAACGCTTGGTTCGCACGGCTGGCAATCGATTGCAACCCCAATCTGCAATCGATTGTTGCATTGCCCCCAGCCGCTGTTACGTCTTGGATGATAGAGCGCCACCAGGCGGGCCGGAGGGGATTGTCGTGACCAGTGCAACCATTAGCGCCGCGCCCGCCGCATCCGGCCCGTCCAAACCGCGTCTGTCGATGTGGCAAATCCTCCAGATGAACCTGGGCTTCCTAGGCCTTCAGTTCAGTTTCGGCCTGCAACAGGCCAACATGACCCCGATCTGGGCCTATCTGGGTGCCGAGGAAAAGGACTTTCCGTGGCTCGGGATCGCAGGTCCGCTGACCGGCCTCATCGTCCAGCCGATTATCGGCGTCATGTCGGACCGGACATTGTCCAAATGGGGCCGCCGGACGCCCTATTTCCTGATCGGTGCCCTGATGTGCACTGCGGGGCTGTTTTTCATGCCGCTGTCGCAGAGCCTGTTGATGGCGTTTTCGATCCTGTTTATCCTCGACGTCGGCAACAATGTCACGATGGAGCCCTATCGCGCCTATGTGAATGACCGGCTGGACACGGAACAGCGCGGGTTCGGGTTTTTGTCGCAGAGCGCCTTCACCGGCCTCGCCCAGTGTCTTGCTTATGCCAGCCCGTTCATCCTCGTAACATGGTTCGGCGTCTCCAAAATTGCGGCCCCGGGCCAAATCCCGGAATACACGCGGATTGCTTTTACAATCGGTGCGGTCCTGTCGGTGGCGACGATCCTATGGTCGGTTCTGCGTGTGCCCGAATTGCCGATGTCGAACGAGGAACGTGCGCGCGTTGCCGGGCTACCGCGCTCGGCCGGTGCCTATCTCACCGAAATTATCGACGCCATGCGTGAAATGCCGACGGCAATGCGGTCCATGGCCTGGATGAGCCTGTTCCAATGGTATGCGATGTGTTGCTACTGGGGCTATCGCACGCCTGCAATTTCAATGGCGCTGTTCGGCACATCCGACGCATCGACTGCTCAATTCCGCGAGGCCGATCTGCTTTCCGGGCCGATGGGGGCGTTCTATAACTTCATGGCGTTCGTCATGGCCTTTGCGATGGTGCCAATCGCCCGCAACTTCGGTGCCTCGAAAGTGCACGGTGTGGCGCTCGTCCTTGCTGGCATCGGCATGATCGCGCTGCCCCAAACCGACAGCCAGATTGTGATGTGGGTAACGATGTTGCTGATGGGGATCGGGTGGGGTTCGATCATGGGCAATCCCTATATCGTGCTCGCCAATGCCATCCCGCCCGAGCGCACCGGCGTCTACATGGGCATTTTCAACATGATGATTTGTGCGCCGATGCTGATCTTCGCGGCGTCGATGACGTTCATGTACGAGCCGTTGCTGGGCAGCGACCCGCGCAATGTCTTGCGCCTTGGTGGCGTGCTGATGTTCTGTGCCGCGATTGCAATCTGGCGCGTTCGACAGGATAGCCCGTCGCGAGCCTAGTCCGGCCGACGAAGGAACGCCGACCCGAAATGTCCGATCGATTCGTCGTTCTCCACGGTCGCGTCACCTCGCTTGTGCTCGAACGGGCGGGCAATGCCATGCTGTGGCGGCACTGGGGCGCGCGGCTGGCCGATGGGGTCGAGATGGAACCGCTGGTGCGGCCTCTCCCCTCCTTCTCGCTCGATCACGATATCCCGCTGTCGGTTTTCCCGACGTTCGGCATGGGCTGGTTCGGGCAGAGTGCCCTGCTCGCCCACCGCGAGGGCCGCGATTTCGCGCAGGACTTTACCGCAGTTTTAGTCGAGCAGGTCGATGCAGGCACTGTCCGGCTCAAGCTGATTGATGACGTTGCGGGAATTGAGGTCGTTGTCGCGCTGGCGCTCGATCCCCACACGGACGTCCTGACGATGTCGACTGTGCTCACCAACACCGGCGACGCGCCGCTCGATGTCCAATGGCTGGCGGCGGCATGTTTGCCCCTGCCCCCATTTGCGCGGAGCGTCCGGTCATATGGCGGTCGGCACAATAACGAGTTCGTCGAGAGCGAAGACGCACTGGGCGGCGCGATGTGGCGGCGCGAAAACCGGCGCGGACTGCCCAGTCATGAGGACTTTCCGGGCAGCGTCGTGCTCGGCGACAACGGCGGGACATGGGGCGCACAGCTCGCGTGGAGCGGTAACCACATGCAGACCATCGAGCCGCTCGACAACGGTCGCCGCCAATGGCAGATCGGCGAGTGGCTCGCGCCCGGCGAGATCCGCCTCGCTCCCGGCGAGACTCTACATAGCCCCGAAGTGCTCGCCACTTACTCCCCAGACGGGGCAAACGGCATCGCGCAGAATTTCCATGCAGCCGTGCGTGCGCGGATGGACTGGCCCGGCGGCAAGATGCGCCCCCGCCCGGTGCATCTCAACACTTGGGAGGCGCTATATTTCAACCACAATCCCGACGATCTGAAATCGCTTGCCGATGCCGCTGCGGCGGTCGGCATTGAGCGGTTCGTACTCGACGACGGCTGGTTCAAGGGACGCAATGACGACACCAGCTCGCTCGGCGACTGGACCACCGACCTGTCGAAATATCCTGAAGGCCTTTCGCCGCTCGCTGACCACGTCGTCGCGCTCGGCATGGAATTCGGGCTGTGGGTCGAACCCGAAATGGTCAATCCCGACAGCGACCTGTACCGCGCGCACCCTGATTGGGCGTTGCAGATTGCGCGCCGCCCGCTGCCGACCGCGCGTTACCAGCTGGTTCTCGACATGGCGCGGCCCGAAGTGGCGGATTACCTGTTCGATGCGCTCTCGGCGCTGCTGACTGACCTGCCGATCAGCTACTTAAAATGGGACCACAACCGCGCGCTGGCCCCGGCAGCCGGGGCGAACGGACGCCCGGCATACCGCAAGCAAATTCTTGGCACCTATGCGCTGCTCGACCGAATCCGCGCCGCATTTCCTGAT
>ENA-OBLH01000104-OBLH01000104.1-metagenomes-genome-assembly--contig:-NODE-104-length-29226-cov-5.83652_pt1 | contig 29226 bp, 40 predicted proteins | sample MGYA00153382_OBLH01 | MGnify analysis MGYA00153382
CCGTCGGGCGCGACATAGGCGCGGTAAAAGCCCCAGTCGCCGGTGTGGCGCGGCCACATCCAGTTGTCGGTCTCGCCGCCGTAATTGCCGACGCCCGACGGCGGCGCATAGACGAGGCGGACATCCTTGATCTCGAGCTGCTGCTGCAACAGGTAAAGCGCGCCGCCGTAATATGGTCGCACGTCGCAGCGGCGGCTGGGCTGTTTCTCGCATTCGGCGATCAGGCCTTTGCGGTTAGCATCGAGACGGTCGTAGCGCGCGCGGCCCGACATGGTCGCGGTCAGCCCCGCGTTCATCGCCTTGGTCACGTCGCGCAGGTCTTCGATGGCATAGATGCGCGCGCCGGGATCGGCAGGGAGTTCGTCGGCGAGTGCCTTGGCGGTGAACCCGTCGGTCAGATAATCCTGACCCGCCTTCGAATTATACTGGACTGAGCCATAGACGCAGTGGTGGTTGGTGACGACCAACCCCTGATTGCTGAGAAACGCCGCCGAACAACCGCCGAGCGACACAATGGCGTTAAGCGGCGCAGCCTTGAAATCGCCGAGCTTGGCCGGGTCCATCTGAAGGCCCGCCGCACGCATCTTCTCGCCAATGGCGGGGGTTTGATTGGGGAGCCACATGCCTTCCTCGGCGATGGCAGCGGCGGGGATGAGCGGAAGGGCGAGAAGGGCAAGCGTGCGGAACATGGTGGGCGACCTCGGATATAGTGTTACATGAGGGTGAGTTATCGGGTGTGCGTATGCGGCGCAATAGGATGGCTCAGGTGCATTCCCAAGGATTGACAGCCATTGAGTTGTGGATCGGGAGCGTACCCCATGTTGCTCAAGGCGTCGGACAGCGCCAAACAGAAGAAATGAACTTTCGCCGAGGACTTTCAGCGGTATTGCTGCTGGCCGCAGGAATTCTTGCTTGGGGCTATTTTACAGCGACAGCAGACCCGGTTGTACGCCGCACAACCCTTTCGCTGCCTGATATCGGCGGAGTCACAAAGGTCCGCGCGGTCCTGATTTCGGACATCCACGTCGCAGGTCCAGACATGCCACCCGATCGTCTGGCCCGGATCGTCGGCCAGATAAATGCGCTCAAGCCCGACCTCGTCTTGATCGCTGGAGACTTTGTCAGCGACAAAAGGGTGGCAACGCGCCGGTATAACTTCAAGCAAGCCATATCGCCGCTGGCTGGTTTACGCCCGACTTTGGGTACGATTGCGGTGCTGGGCAATCACGATCACTGGCGCAATCCCGTCGAAGCAAATGCCGAATTAGCAGCAGTCGGGATAAGAGTGCTCAATAACGAAGCAGTGAGCGCGGGACCGCTCGTTGTAGGAGGCCTGGACGACGATTTCACCGGTCACGCGGACCTCGGTAAGACAATTCGAGCTATGTCGCAATTACGCGGCAGCATGATACTGTTGAGCCACAGCCCCGACCCTTTTCCGGAAGTTCCGGATGGTATGGTGTTGACCGTGGCGGGCCACACGCATTGCGGCCAAATTCGATTACCCGTGTTCGGCGCTATCTCTTATATGTCTAGGTACGGTGACCGCTACGCCTGCGGACTCATCCGCGAGGGTAAGAAAACTCTGATCGTCGGTGCCGGTGTGGGCACGAGTTTGCTGCCTCTTAGATTCGGTGCGGTTCCAGACATTTGGCTCGTGGATATCGTCGCCACAAAGCCTCGCTAGCGAGAGCTCAAACCCCCGCCACAACCCCCTTGTCGCGCATCAATTCCGCGAGTTCGCCTTCCTCGTACATCTCCATCATGATGTCGCTGCCGCCGACGAATTCGCCCTTCACATAGAGTTGCGGGATCGTCGGCCAGTCGCTGAATTCCTTGATACCCTGGCGGACGCCCATGTCCTGCAACACGTCGACGCTGCCGAATTCGACGCCGAGGTGTTCGAGGATCGCCACCGCCTTCGACGAGAAGCCGCACTGCGGGAACAACGGGGTTCCCTTCATGAACAGCAACACGTCGTTCTTGGCGACGAGGTCGGCGATGCGGGCTTGGCTGTCGTCGGTCATACTACACGTCCTTCAAAGATTACCGCTTCCCTGAGCTTGTCGAAGGGATGCCCTTTTTCGAAGCCGTGTCCCGAGCAGGACAGCCCTTCGACAAGCTCAGGGAAGCGGAGAAAAATCATTCCGGCACAGCCGTTGTCAGTTGCAGCGCGTGGAGCTCGCCGCCCATCCGCCCGCCGAGCGCGGCATAGACCGCCTTGGTCCGGGCAATGCGCGACTGGCCGGTGAAGCTTGCGGCAGTCACTTTCGCCGCGTAATGATTGCCGTCGCCGGCCAGATCGGTGATCTCGACATCGGCATCGGGAATGCCCGCGACGATCAGCGCCTGAATATCGGCGGCGGCCATCGCCATTACTGCGATTCCATCAGCTGGCGGCGCGCCTCGACCGATTTGTCAGCCAGCGCCTGACGGATCGCGGCCTCGTCGGTATCGACCGCTGCCGCCGTCAGATCGCCGAGCACCTTGCGGATCACATCGTCGTCGCCCGCTTCCTCGAAATCCGCCTGCACCACCGATGTCGCATAAGCCGTCGTTTCCTCAGGCGTCAGGCCCATCAGGCCTGCCGCCCATTGGCCAAGCAGCTTGTTGCGCCGCGCGGTGACGCGGAACGCCATGTCCTCGTCGCGGGCGTATTTGGTCTCGAATGCGCGCTCGCGGTCGTTGAAATCGCTCAAAATGGCCTCCGGAATTGCTGGACGTAACTTAGGGTCAGGCGAGCGTCACGACAACCTTGCCGATGGCTTTGCGGCTGGCGAGGTGCGCGATGGCGTCGCCGCCGCGCTCGAACTCGAAAGTCTGGGTGACCTTGGGCGCGATCTTGCCCTCGCTCCACAGCCGGAACAGGCGCGTGACATGGTCGGCGTTCTTCTGCGGATCGCGCGCGGCAAACGCACCCCAGAACACCCCGCAGACATCGCAGCTCTTGAGCAGAGTCAAGTTGAGCGGGAGCTTCGGAATGCCCGCCGGGAAGCCGACGACGAGATAGCGGCCCTCCCACGCAATCGAGCGTAGCGCCGGTTCGCAATAATCGCCGCCGACCGCGTCGTAGACGACGTCCGCGCCCTTGGGGCCGAGCGCCGCCTTGAACTGGTCGGCCAGTGCCTTCGACTGGTCGCGGTCGAACGGCGCGTTGCCATAGAGCACCACATCGGATGCCCCCGCCGCGCGCACTGCCGCCGCTTTCTCCTCGGTCGATACCGCACCGATCACCCGCGCGCCGAAGGCCACACCGAGCTCGACCGCCGCCAACCCGACACCGCCCGCGGCACCGAGCACCAGCAACGTCTCGCCCTCAACCAGCCGCCCGCGATCGACCAGCGCGTGGATCGACGTCGCGTAAGTGAGCAGCAGCGCCGCGCCGTCTTCAAAGCTGCGCCCTTCGGGTAAATGATAAGCCGAAGCCGCCGGAATCGCGACTTTTTCGACCAGCCCGCCATGGCCGGTCACGGCAATCACGCGGTCGCCGACTTTGAACCCTGTTACGCCCTCGCCCACCGCCTCGACGACGCCCGCAATCTCGCCGCCGGGCGCAAACGGGCGCGGCGGTTTGATCTGGTATTTGTCCTCGATGATCAGCACGTCGGGGAAATTGATCGCGCACGCCTTGACCGCGACGAGCAACTGGCCCGCGCCAGCGACGGGCTCGGCGATGTCCTGCATCACCAATGTTTCGGGGCCGCCCACCGCTGTCGAAAGTAATGCCTTCACGCTGCGATCTCCGGTTTGAGCCACGGCCGCGCCCCGGCCATGCGGCCTTCGTAGTTTCCGATTGCGGCGTCGCTGGCAAGCGTCAATCCGATCTCGTCGGTGCCGTTCAGCAAACATGACTTTCGGAACGGATCAATGTCGAACGCGAACCGATCCTGAAACCGCGTGGTAACCGTCTGGTGCTCAAGGTCGATATGGATCGGATCGCCCGCCGATGCGACCTCCATCAAGCGGTCGATGGCAGCTTGCGGCAGCACCACGGTCAGAATGCCGTTCTTGTACGCATTTCCCGAAAAAATGTCAGAGAATGACGGCGCGATCACCGCCTTAACCCCCATGTCGTCGAGCGCCCATGCCGCATGCTCACGGCTCGACCCGCAGCCGAAATTATCGCCCGCGATCAGCACCGGCGCGCCTGCATATGCCGGATCGTCGAACACATTACCGTCCTCCGCCCGCACCGTCTCGAACGCGCCCTTGGCCAGCCCCGCGCGCGTGATGGTCTTCAGCCATTTGGCCGGGATGATGACGTCGGTATCGACATTCTTCCGGCCAAAGGGATATGCGCGGCCTTCGATGGTTGTGACGGGGGTCATTGGGTCTCCGTTAGAATGGCGACGCCCACGGATCGAGCGGCGGCACAGAGCTGTTTGTCGATACTGGCAAGCGGCAAGCCACGGCGCTCTGCCAATTCCAGATAGTAAGTGTCGTACACGGTCAAGCCGTGGCTGCGTGCCAATGGCAGTAGGCGATCAAGCGCCTGATTGGCCTCAAGATCGTCCACGTCGAGATCGAGAAGCTGCAAACGTTCGACAAATCTCGCGCTGTCGACGGGCAAGCAACGCCCTCGCCGCTCACCCATCAGCATGGCATTTGCAACTTCGGCAAACCAGTGATGCGGAACGACAACCTGATGATCGTCGGTCATCTCGGCTGCCGCCTGCGTGCCCTCGGTTCGCTCGTTACGGAAATGCCAGGCCATGGTCATCGACGCATCCAGCACAAACGCCGACACCTAGCGCCGCCCCTCATCGATAAGATCTCTGATGGTCACGCCGACCCCGAGCGTCGGACCATGTTCATCCCGCCAGTTTTCAAAAGCCAACCTGCGCTGCCGCCGCTGCTCGGTCGAAAGTTTGGACGTCACCGGAACCAGCTTTGCGACCGGCGCGCCATGACGCCGGATAGTAATCTCCTCCCCCGCCTCTGCACGACCGAGCAATTCGGCAAACCGCGCCTTCGCATCGGCAGCAGCGAATTCGGTAACACGGGCATCCATGGAATTGTGACCTGTTTGATATGAATATTGGCCAAAACTATGTGCTGAAAGCCCTAAGGTCAATTCCCCTGATGACAACATCGGTATCAACGTTCTTGCGCTCGAACGGACAGGCGCGGCCTTCGATGGTGGTGACGGGGGTCATTGGGTTGCTCCTGCGCCATATCGGTTGGCGACTGGATCGCTCTTGCCGAGCAACAAAACGACGAGAAACACCAGTCCGGCAAGATAAGCCGCATTGCTGAGAAAGACTGCAAAGAAGGCACCCATGTCCGGCTGCCCTGCCTCCACCGACCTGAATACTCCTGGCATTGCGAACGTCGAGAATAAGGCAAACGGCAGGGGCATGATGCCCCACCATCCCGACTTGCCCCGATCATGCAAACGACGCGCGACGGCAGCGGCAAGGAAGATTGCGGCTAGGGCAATTACAACTCCCATTGAGTACGCAAGCGACGTCATGTCCGGCATCAGGCCAGGGATGTTCTCATGTATCTGGATCGAATAATGTCCGGGGCTGGAGGTAATCGTCACTTTGTCCGGATGCGCCTCCGCAAATGCCTGCGCCTTGCCGAATGACCGCAACAGTTCGGGTATCATGACCAGCGCGATTGAAGCCATCGCGATCACGACGACACAGATCGCATAAGGCCAGAACAAGGCTGGTGCAGATCGACCCGAAAACTGGCTCACTCGTCGGACGTTGTCGGACAGCGACTGAAGGATCACCCCATCAACTCCCGAACATCACACAGCCGCCCCGTCACTGCCGCGGCCGCCGCCATGGCGGGGCTGAGCAGATGCGTCCGTGCACCCGGGCCTTGGCGGCCAACGAAGTTGCGGTTGCTGGTCGAGGCACAGCGTTCGCCGCTCGGCACTTTATCAGGATTCATGCCGAGGCAGGCTGAGCAGCCGGGTTCACGCCATTCCAGGCCCGCGTCGGTGAAGATGCGGTCGAGGCCTTCGGCTTCGGCTTGTGCTTTCACGAGGCCCGAGCCGGGCACGACGATCGCCCATTTCACGCCTGCGGCCTTGCGCCGCCCTTTCAGGACAGCGGCGGCGGCGCGGAGGTCTTCGATCCGCGAGTTGGTGCAACTCCCGATGAAGATATTCTCGACTGCCACGTCGGCCATCCGCATCCCCGGCGTCAGGCCCATATACGCGAGCGACTTGGCGGCGGCTTCCTGCTTGCCCGGATCGGCGAAGCTCATCGGGTCGGGCACGGTGCCGGTAATCGCTACCACGTCCTCGGGGCTGGTCCCCCATGTCACGTTCGGACCTATGTCGGCGGCGTCGAGTACGACCGTCTTGTCGTACACCGCCCCCGCATCGGTCGGCAGCGTCCGCCAATACGCAACCGCCGCGTCCCAGTCCGCGCCCTGCGGGGCCATCGGGCGGCCCTTGAGATAGGCGAAGGTCGTCTCGTCGGGCGCGATCAGGCCGCTGCGCGCACCGCCCTCGATGGCCATGTTGCTGACCGTCAGCCGCCCCTCGATACTTAAGTCGCGGATGACTGCGCCGGTGAATTCGATGACATAACCGGTGCCGCCCGCCGCACCGATTTTGCCGATGATCGCCAGCACCACGTCCTTGGCACTGACCCCGAAACCAAGCGTGCCATCGACGCGGACTTCCATCGTTTTTGAAGGGGATAGCTGCAATGTCTGCGTCGCCAGCACATGTTCGACTTCGCTCGTCCCGATCCCGAATGCGAGCGCGCCCAGCGCCCCATGCGCGGCGGTGTGGCTGTCGCCGCACACCAACGTCGTCCCCGGCAGCGTGAACCCCTGTTCCGGCCCCACAACATGGACGATCCCCTGCCGCGCCGCCGTCGCGTCGATATAGGGCACGCCGAACGCTGCGACATTCATCTCAAGCGCCGCCAGCTGCTGCGCGCTTTCCGGATCGGCGATAGGGAGCCGCTTGCCGTCCGCCCCGACGCGCGACGTCGTCGGCAAATTATGGTCGGGCACCGCCAAAGTCAGGTCGGGCCGCCGCACCTTGCGCCCCTCACGCCGCAGCCCCTCGAACGCCTGCGGGCTCGTCACTTCGTGCACCAGATGCCGGTCGATATAGATCAGGCAGGTGCCGTCATCGCGTCGTTCGACGACATGGTCATCCCAGATTTTCTCGTAAAGCGTGCGCGGTTTGCTGGCCATGTGCTGGCCGTTAGCGCGTCGCTTCGCCTTTCGCAAAGGCGCGCAGTTCGGCGCGGGTAAAGAGCGGCTGTGCGTCGCGGTCCACCTCGGCGCGCAGTTGTGGATTCGTAATCTCGTCGTAACGCACGACGTCGGCAAAGATGCTCAGGTCGCTTTCTTCGATCGCCGATCTGACGTGCCATGCAGACACATTGCCGTGCAGAACAAGATCGACATCCGAGCCCCGGCGCGCCGCGCCCGTAGCGCGCGACCCATAGACTGCCACGAAGTCGACACTTTCGGCAAAAGGCGCAAGAGCGTGGGCCAAAGCGGCGCGCTGCATCTCGGTCAAGTCAATTCCCACGCTCGACCTCGCGCAGCAATTTTGCCTCAAGCGCCACAAGACTAGCGAGATAGCGATTACGAATCTCGACAAAAACCCGTTCTGCCACGCCTTCGTCGTATTCATGCGACGTCCGGTTGCGGTCCTGCATCCCGCCAATCCACAAGTCGCCGTCATCGATCAAGTCGATCTGGAATGCTGCACGAATGACATTGGCCGGGTTGGCCACGTCAATCTTTACACCTGTCGCCCACATATAGTCGCGCATAGCTTTCCAAGCCTGCTCCCATGCCCCTTCGAAACGATGGATTGCGCCTGCGCGTTCAAGATCGCTGATCGCGTCGATCGACATGGCATCGTTCAACCGGGCCAATGCACTCCGGAAGTTTTCGAAACGGAGATGCCAGCGCGCAGTCGCCATCGTTACGCTATGGCACGGTGGGCTGCGACTGCAAAGCGCGTTGCGCCCCGTGCCGCTTCAACGCCGCATCCAGAAACGCCACACTGTCGTCGAGCACGGGTGCCTTCCCCCGAAACGGCAGCGACAGCGCCATTACGATGTCCTCATGCCCCTGCCCCGCATATTCCTTCAGCTCGACCGGCGCGCCGATTGCCTTCAGCTTGGCGGCCAAGTTACGCGCGTTCTTCGGGCGGACGGTCGTATCGGTCGTCCCCGTCACCAGCATCATCGGCGGGGCGTCGTTACGCGCATAAAACAGCGGCTGTGTCTCCTGCGGGCGCGGCCACTCGCCCATCGCCGCGATCGAGCGCCCTGTGAACGGATAGAAATCATACGGCCCCGACAGGCCGACTGCCGCTTTCACCGCCCCCGGCGCGCCCGCCTTCGCCAGCCATTGCGGGTCGAGCGCTAGCATCGCGACCGTATGCGCGCCTGCCGAATGCCCCGCGACGGCAATCCGCGACGGGTCGCCGCCGAAGCGCGCGATGTTATCCTTCGTCCAGCGCACCGCATCCGCGCCATCCTCGACGAACGCGGGAAACACCGCCTTCGGCACCTTGCGGTAATCGGGCACGACGACCACAAACCCCTTTGACGCAAGCCCCCGTGCCGCCCAGCCGTACTCGCCGCGCGATCCCTTGACCCAGCCACCACCGTGGAAAAACACGACCACCGGCGCGCCGCCGTCGACCGCCTTGCCGCTGCGCCACACGTCGAGCGCCTGTGCGTGGTCGCCAAAGGCGATGCTCGCGCCGACCTTGGCCGCGCCCGCACCCGGTGTCGCCTTATCGAGCGTATCGAGCAGCCCCGGCGGCGAACACGCGCTCAGCAACGCGGCAAAGGCAACAGCGAAAAATCTCATGCAGCACTCCCGGGTGAATTTACGCCCCTGCGCGGCCCTTCGTTCATCGCATTGGCGACCGCAACCAGCGACATCAGCTGACCGATGGTTTCGTCCATCAGCGCGCGGTCGCGGTCGGCGTCGAGCGACCCGCTTTCGAACAGCGCCCCGGTCTCGATGGCAATCACGATCTGTCCCTGATGGAACAGCGCGCGCAGGTTTTGCCCCGCGAACCGCGTTTCCAGATCGAGCAATCGCTCGGCATAGGCAGGGTGCACGATCATGCGCCCCTCGACCGGGTCGGTCGTCCAGAGCGCGAAACTGTCGTCGATGCGTGGATCGACCATTCGCATCTTTTCGAGCTCCAGCCCGCCGCGCGTGACGCTGTCCGACCCGAACAGCCCGCTCCACCCGCAGCTGCGCTCGATCAGGACAGTGCCGAAAAACGTGCGGCCATATTCGGCAGACATGACGACGCCCTGGAACACCGTGACGGTGCGGCGGTCCTTGCCCGATCCGCGCTCCTCGGTCAGCCGGACCTCATGCAGGGTGAACGCCACGCCCGACAATATGCCGTTCCAGAAATCCTCGAAATAGCCATCGTCGTACGACAGCATCAGCGCGAATTCCCGCGCCATCGCAAAGGCCATGCCGGGCTCGCCTTGAATCGAAAACGACAGGCCGAGCGCGCCCGCAATACGCGCGTTCATCTCCGTCTTGATCGCCCGCTCGACCGGCTTCGTCGCCATCTGCGCCCAGACCACCCCGCCGCAGAACAGTGCGAACGCTAGAAATCCGGCAACCTCGAACGGCAACAATCCGATCAGCCCGGTGAACCCGGCCACGCCCGCCGCTGCCACGCCGCACAACGTCCTGAACCGCCCGTCGGCCTTTGCTTTGATCCGCACCGCCTGTTGGCTGTCGAGCCAGTCGGACAGTCCGCCCGCCATCAGCGCATCGACATCGAGCATCATGTCTGGCCCCTGAGCTGGCGTCGTTACCACCGGATTTTGCACTCCCCCATCGTCCCGCTATACTTGCTGCCGCGCAATTGCGCGAACGGGGGGATTATTATGGCGATGCTGGTCGGACTTGGCCTAGTGGCGGTGCTGCTGCTCGTCGTCATCGGTATCTACAACGGCCTCGTCAGCCGCCGCCAGAATTGCAACCAGGGCATGGCCGATATCGACGCGCAACTGCGCCAGCGCCACGACCTGATCCCCAATCTGGTCAGCACCGTGCAGGGCTATGCCGCGCACGAAAGGGCGACGCTCGACGCGGTGATTTCGGCGCGCGGCGCGACCTTGACGGCCCAATCGGGCGCGGCGGCGACCAGCGCAGAGAACGCGCTGTCGGGCGCTCTCGGCAAATTGTTCGCGATTGCCGAGGCCTATCCCGACCTGAAAGCCAACGCCAATTTCCAGTCGTTGCAAAACGAACTCGCCGATGTCGAGGACAAGCTCGCCGCGTCGCGCCGCGCCTATAATGCGGCAGCGGCGGACTATAACGGCGCGATCGAGGCGTTTCCGGCAGTGCTGGTCGCGCGCAGCCTGGGCTTTCCGCCGCGCGCCTTCTGGGAAATCGACAGCGGCGAACGCGCGCTGGTCAGTGCGGTGCCTGAGGCGAAATTCTAGTCTTCGAGCGGGGTCGTGACCGTCTGGCCCACTGAAACCGAAGTCTGCACCTTGTCGAGACCCAACCAGTCGCGGCGCGGCAGATTGTAGAGCCGGTCGAGCAACTCAAGCTGCAACGGCACCGGCTTGCCCGACTGCGAATTCCACAACATCGCAATGCCTGAACGACGGACTGGATCGAACAACACCGTCGCGCGATAGCCCATGACCGCGCCCTGATGGCCGATCAACCGGTGGCCGAGGTAGTTATAGTCGCGCCAGCCCAGCGCATATTGCGACGCGCCCATTGCCTGGTTGAACGTGCCGCGGTGGCGGTTGGTGTCGATGCGCGGCGCATGGATGACGTCGAGGACGCGGTTCGGCACCACTTCGGGGGCAGCGCCCATCTGCGCCTGCATCCAGCGCGCGAGATCGAGGATCGACGAGTTGACGCCGCCCGCAGCAGGCACGCGGTAGTAATTGTCATTGACCGTCACCGTGCGCCGCCCGACGTGCGGCCGCGCCCAGCTTTTTGCCGAGACGAGACCCGCCCGGCTCAGACTCGCATCGACCATGCCGAGCGGCCCGAACAGCCGCTGCTGAACCGCCGATTGATAGCTGCGCCCGGTCAAATTTTGGACGATTTCCGCCGAAGCATCGAAAGCGACATTCTGATAGGCGTGGCAGGCGCCCGGCGCGCACACGGCTTTTAGAGCGGCGAGCTGCGGACGCAGGATACGCGGGTCCATCCCCGCTTCCAGTTTATTGTCGAGCGCGTTGCGCGTGATCCCCAGCCGGTGCGACAACAGATCGTCCACCGTTGCGCGCGTCTCCGCCCCCATCGGCAAGCGCAAGGTCGTGGCATAAGCGGAGACCGGCGCATCGAGCGACACTTTGCCCTCGGCGGCCAGTTCGCCGACCATCGTTGCCGCAACCCCCTTCGACAGCGAAGCCCAGCGGAACACCGTACGGTTATCGACCGCCATCCCGCCGACCGCCTGCGTCGTGCCATATCCCTTGGCGAAACTGATCCGCCCGTCCTCGATCACCGCGATCGACAGACCGACCATCGACGGATCGGCCATGATCGCGTTCACGCGGGTATCGAAATCGCGGTAATCGATGCGCCCGCGATAGCGCGTGTCGACGCTCGGCGGGATGAACGCCGTCGTCGGCTGTCCCCAAGTGCGATACGCCTGAACCGCGCCCGGCACCTGTGCCTGCCCCCAGGCACCGCACATGACCGCGACCCCGGCGATACCGCCCCATGCAAGCAAACGTCCGAATCGGTTTGAAGCCATGCTTCGCCTTCTACCCGCCCAATTATTAACCGCATTAGAATCAGCGATTTGATCGTCGCGCAAGGTCAAAATGTGAAGGGCCATGTTACTTTTCGGCAAAGCGCCGCTTTGGCGGCATCAACCGTGGCGGTAATCGGACAGAACGCTCCCAGAGGCATGTAGTTCCGCCTCATGCGCGACCTCGCGCCACGTCTCGGCCAGCGCCTCGGCCTCCCATTGCTGCATCGCCGGATGCGCGATGATGCGATCGACCCACGCCCGCCCCGCCCCGACGTCGAGCCCATAGGTGCGGACGCGATAGGCGACCGGCGCGAAGTACGCGTCGGCTGCGGTGAAGTCGCTGCCCGCCAGCCAAGGTCCGCCGAACCGGTCGAGCCCCTCGGCAAATAACGAGGCGATCCTCGCGACATCAGCCTTCAACGCATCTGACATCGGCCTCGGTCGCACCCGCACGCCGACATTCATTGTGCAGTCGTTCCGCAGTGCGCCGAACCCGCTGTGCATCTCAGCAACAGCACATTGCGCCCATGCCCGCGCATCGGGATCGACCGGCCAAACGCCGTCATGCCGCTCGGCAAGATACAGCGCGATCGCGAGCGAGTCATAAATGACCCGCGCGCCATCGATCAGCACCGGCACCGTCGCAGTCGGCGAGAACGACACGAATTGCGGGTTTACGGGCGCAGTGAACGGCTCGACCCGGTCTTTGAAGGGAATACCGAGCGCCTTCATCAGCAGCCACGACCGCAGACTCCAGCTCGAATAATTCCGGTTCGCGGTGATCAACGTGTAGGTCACGACGATAAATAATGCGCCGTCGTCTTCGCCGCTACCTCATCCACCGTCACACCCGGTGCCATTTCGATCAACTTGAACGGACTGCTATGGTCAGGCCGCTGGAACACGCACAGGTCGGTGATGATCATATCGACGACATTCTTCCCCGTCAGCGGCAGCGTGCACGCCGGAATGAACTTCGGGTCGCCGTTCTTCGAAATGTGTTCCATCACGACGATGATGCGCTTGACGCCGGCAACCAAGTCCATCGCGCCGCCCATGCCCTTGATCATCTTGCCCGGGATCATCCAGTTGGCGATGTCGCCGTTCTCCGCGACTTCCATCGCGCCGAGCACGGTCAGATCGATATGCCCGCCGCGGATCATCGCGAACGACTGCTCGGACCCGAAATAGCTCGAAGACGCCAATTCGCTGATCGTCTGCTTGCCTGCATTGATGAGATCGGGATCGACCTCGTCGTCATAGGGAAACGGCCCGATGCCGAGCATCCCGTTTTCGGATTGCAGCGTGACGGTCATCCCGTCGGGGATATTGTTCGCCACCAGCGTCGGAATCCCGATGCCCAGGTTCACATAATACCCGTCCTGCAATTCCTGCGCGGCGCGGGCGGCCATTTCGTCGCGGGTCCAAGGCATCAATGGCTTCCCTCGTTAGATAGGTTGGCCCAGGCTTGCCAGGTGCCGAGCGCGAAGCATGCGCCCATGACGAGGCAAATCGCGGCCGACCAGAATTTGAAAGCAATCGAGGGGATAGGCAGAAATACAGGTGTGAACCCAACCACGCCTCTGATGAGCAATACGGCGGCAATCGCGATCAACGCAACGCGCATCAGCGGCAAACGCCCGATCAGCCCCGCTGCCGAAAACGCATAAGCTGCCCAAGTCGCAAGGATCGCCGCGATGATCACCGTCAGGATCAATGGCATGACCGCACCCCGCTCGACCATCCGCGCCATACGTTCGCCCGCGCCCATCGCGCGAAACCAGTCGGGACCGCCGATAATGCACGCCAGATGCGCCACCGACGCAGCGATGCTCCCGGCACCTGCCAGCAGCAGGAACGTCCGGCCCGATCCGCTCACGCTGCCGCCCGTTCGCGCACCGTCCGGAATTCGATCCGCTTGTCGTACGGCGCGCCGCAGATCAGGCGCTTGATGTAGATGCCGGGCACATGAATCGCATCGGGGTCGAGCGACCCTACCGGCACAATTTCCTCGACTTCGGCGACCGTCATCAGGCTCGCGGTCGCCATCGGCTGGTTGAAATTGCGTGCGGTCTTGCGGAAAATCAGATTGCCGCTCTCGTCGGCTTTCCAGCCCTTGATGATCGACAGGTCGGCGCGGATGCCGCGTTCGAGGATATAATCCTCACCGTCGAACGACTTCACTTCCTTGCCCTCGGCGACCAATGTCCCGACCCCGGTCTTGGTGTAGAACCCGGGTATCCCCGCCCCGCCCGCGCGGCAGCGCTCGGCGAGCGTCCCCTGCGGACAGAATTCGACCTCGAGTTCACCGCTAAGATATTGCCGCTCGAACTCCTTGTTCTCGCCGACATAGGACGAGATCATCTTCTTCACCTGCCGCGAACGCAACAACTTGCCCAAGCCCACCCCGTCGATGCCGGCATTGTTGCTGGCGATGGTCAAATCCTTGACCCCCGACGCTTCGAGCGCATCGATCAGGCGCTCGGGCATCCCCGACAGACCGAAACCGCCGCAACAAATCATCATGCCGTCGCGGAGCAACCCGTCGACCGCGGCGATGGCGTCAGGATAAATCTTTTTCATCGGCGAACGGGCCTCCTGTTGCACTGCCGCATAGGCCAGCGGGGGCGGTGCTTGCAATCGCCTAGACCCGCCACCTGAAACGACCAGTCAGCCGGTGCGCGAATAGCGCGTCCTCTTCGCGTGCGCCGCCACCGATATTGTGAATGACGAGAGGGTGGCCGCGCGCCGACTGCCGGTCGGAAACGATCCCGATATGCGGCAGCGATCCATTGACAAGGCTCGTGAAAATGTCGCCTGCTTGCCAATCGCCGACCGGCAATGCCGCTCCGGCGCGCGCCAGAAAAGTCTGGAGGTTCGGCACGCGGCGATGGTCGATATTGCGGTCAGTGGAACGCAATCCCCAACGCTTTGGATAGGCACCGAACGCCCCCCGCATATCGGCATTGACCAGCGCCTGAAGATCGAGCGCAAACGCGTCGCGATAGGCACGGATAACGACATCGGTGCACACCCCCTTTGCCCACGCGACGTCGCCGCCGGGAAAGGTGAGGCGCGTATAGGCCGGGTCGTAGGACAGCGTGATGCCGACTTGCCGCCGCGCTGCCGCAATCAGCTGTGTCGCGCGAAGCGTCGGCGCAGCGAGCAGAGTCGCAGGACAAACGGCAACCCCTGCCAATCCGGCCAGTACCATCCGGCGCGAGACCGCCTCAGCCATGCAGCCGCAACCCCGGTCGCGCCCATTGCCGCTTCACCAGCCGTCCCGTGCCGGACAGCGTCACATAAGCGGTCATCATATCGTCCCCGCCCCAGCAGATATTGGTCGTAAACGGGTCGTCGGTCGCGACGAATTCGACCAGTTCTCCTGCCGACGACACCACGCTGATGCCGCATTCGCCGATGGTCGCCACGCAGATATTGCCGCCCGCCTCAACGCCGAGCGAGTCGAAGAATTTGTATCCTGCGGGCCGGTAGAGCGGGATGCCCGCCCCGCCCAAGCCGACGGACAGATCGACTTTACCCGGACCGGTGACTGCGAAGGCCATCAAACGGCAGGTATATGTCTCCGCCGCATAGAGCGTCTTGCCATCGGGCGAGAGACCGACGCCGTTGGGATTTTCGCTTGGCCAGACGACTTCCTCCAAATGGCTGCCGTCCGCCTTCGCGTAGAAAATCCCGGTGATGTCGCGCGTCCGCGCAGCCTGGTCATTTTTACCGTGATCGGTGAACCAGAACCCGCCGTGCGCGTCGAACACCAAATCGTTCGGTCCACGCAGGGTGCAGCCGAAATCGCCCGATTTATAGAGCACCTCGATCCGTCCGGTCGCCACATCGATCCGCTCGATCCGCCCGCCCGAATAGTCGCGTGCGATGCCGTGCGGGATCAGCAGCCCGCCCGCATCGACATAGTCGAAACCGCCGTTGTTGCAGCAATACAACATACCGTCCGGCCCGAACGCGAGGCCATTCGGCCCGCCGCCGGTTTCCGCCACGACCTGCATCGATCCGTCGGGCAAACACCGCGTCACCCGCCCTGCCGCGATTTCGGTCACGATCACGCTGCCATCCGCGCACGCGACCGGTCCTTCGGGAAAGCGCAAGCCAGTCGTCATCGTGGTCCAGTCGCTCATCCCGCACGGTCCTCCTTCAAAAAGCGCGAAGCGGTGCGCCAGAACACGATACCGCCACAGGCAGACAGCAGCGCCCCGAGCATGAACGGCGCGCCCGGGAAATACAGTCCGGACTTGTCCGAGAACGCCGCAAACACCGGCGGCATCACCAGCGGTCCGAGCACGGCCGCGATGCTGATGGTGCTCGCCACTGCGCCCTGCAGCTCGCCCTGCGCGTCGGCATCGACCTTGGCGCTCATCAGCCCTTGAAAGGCCGGGAACGCCAGGCCGCCGAGCGCACCGATCACGATACCGAAATACAGCACCGGCCCCGAAGGCGCGATAGCGAGGATGACGAAAGCGGGCACCGCCGCCATGATGCCGATGCCCGCGGTCCGCACCGGGCCGAACCGGGCAATCGCGCGTCCGGTCAGCACGCCCTGTGTCGCCGCCAGCAGAATGCCGTAAACAGCGACCGACAGCCCGATGTAGAGCGGCGACCAGCCGAACCGTTCGATTAGCGAAAACGCCCAGACGGTCATCGTCGCCTGACTGCCGAGGCTGAACAGGAGCAGCGCGGCCAAAATGCCCGCCACCACCGGAACCCGCATCATCCGCCGCAGTGTGCCGAGCGGGTTTGCACGGGCAAAGGTAAATGTGCGCCGCTTTTCGGCGACCAAAGTTTCGGGAAAGAAAAACCAGCCGAGAACGACCCCCGCGAGTGCCAGCGTGCCCGCCGCAACGAACGGCAACCGAATGCCGATTTCGCCGAGCACGCCGCCGATCGCGGGTCCAAGGACGAAGCCTGCCGCCCCCGCGCCGCCGAGCAAGCCGAATTTCGCCCCGCGTTCCTCGGGCGGAAACAGGTCGGCGATACAGCTGTTTGCCGCTGCCCAGGTGGCACCCGTAATGCCAGAAATCGTCCGTCCGACGAATAGCCACAACAGCGTGGGCGCCCAGGCCATCACGAAATAATCGATACCCATCGCGGCGAGCGTCACCAGCAGCACTGGCCGCCGCCCGTACCGGTCGCTCAAGCCCCCGATGACTGGCGCGCACAGAAACAGCATGAACGCATAGACGAACAACAGCGCCCCGCCGATCAGCGCAGCTTCGTTCAGCCCGCGTCCCGACACCTGCTCGATCAATCCCGGCAGAACCGGCACAATCAAGCCTACGCCCGCCATATCGAGAAAGACGATGGCGGCGACAAACCCCAGTGCACTGGTCGGCGAACGCTCCACTTCGGCTCCTCTCTCCCCGCCCGGGTCACGGGAAGGCTTGCCTTGCCGAAAGCCTAGGGCGAAAGCGCGCGGTAACTCAAGCATCAGCCGAACGGACCCTGTCATGACCGATTACAATGCCGACCTCGCCCTGTTCGTCGATGGAAGCTGGCGGGTGGGTGAGGGACGTGACGCACACGCGGTCGTCAATCCCGCGACAGGCGGCACGATCGCCGAACTGCCGCTCGCCAGCGCCGCCGATCTCGACGAAGCGCTTGCCGCCGCTGGCAAGGGCTTTCAGCTGTGGCGTGCGACCGATGTCGAAACACGCGGTGGCATTCTTCGCCAAGCCGCGTCGTTGCTCCGCGAGCGCGCCGACAGCATTGCGACGACGCTGACTCTCGAACAGGGCAAGCCGATTGCCGAGGCGCGCGGTGAAGTGCTGAGCAGCGCCGCCATGTTCGACTGGTACGCCGAGGAGGCAAAGCGCAACTATGGCCGCGTTCTCGTCCGCCCTGCCGGACAGCGCAGCATCGTGCTCAAGCAACCGGTCGGGCCAGTCGCCGCCTTTAGCCCGTGGAATTTTCCGGTTTATCTGATGGCGAAAAAGCTAGCGCCCGCGCTGGCCGCCGGATGCTCGGTGATCTGCAAACCGCCCGAGGAAACTCCCGGTTGCACGACAGCATTGATGCGCTGCCTGATCGATGCGGGGCTGCCCGCGGGCGTCGCGCAACTCGTGTTCGGCGTCCCCGACACCGTCAGCCGCCACCTGATCGGCTCGCCGGTCATCCGCAAGATCAGCTTTACCGGATCGGTGCCCGTGGGGCGGCACCTGATGCACCTCGCCGCCGATGGCATCAAACGCATGACGATGGAGTTGGGCGGCCATGCCCCCGTACTGGTGTTCGACGACTGCGATCTGGAAAAGACGCTCGACATGGTCGTGCCGCAAAAGTTCAGAAATGCGGGCCAGGTCTGCGTGTCGCCGACGCGGTTCTATGTGCAGTCCGGGATTTACGATGCGTTCCTCGATGGTTTTGCAAAACGCACCGCATCGGTCACGACCGGGAACGGCCTCGACGCGGCCACCAAAATGGGACCGCTCGCCAACGTGCGCCGCCCCTCTGCCATCGGGGCTTTGGTCGAGGATGCACGGGCGAAAGGCGCACGCGTCATGGCGGGCGGCGAACGCGGTGAGGGCGGGTTCTTCTTCCAGCCGACGCTGCTGGCCGATGTCCCCGACAGCGCCGATATCATGGCGAACGAACCCTTCGGCCCCGTCGCCGTAACCGCGCGTTTCGACACGGTCGACGACGCCATCGAGAAAGCCAACCGCCTGCCCTACGGCCTCGCCGCCTTCGCCTTCACCGAAAACGGCCGCCGCGCGAACCTGCTTGGCGACGCCATCGAAAGCGGCATGGTCGGCATCAATACCTTCGCGATCTCGGGCCACGACACTCCCTTCGGCGGGGTAAAGGATTCGGGCTTCGGCAGCGAAGGCGGGCCGGAAGGACTGGACAGTTACATGGTGGTGAAGGCAATCCATCAGGCGTAAAAAAGTGACTGTCACTTTTTGGGCAACTTGCCGCGACGCAGTGCCTCTTCGATCGCTATATTCTCGTCAGCTGCTTCTAACCCCTTTTGCAACATCGCTCGCCAGTTAGCGATATGCGCGCCAAGTGCGTCGAGATCGGTCAGACCATCTGCGCGCCCGGTTACATGTGCCCGGGCACTCGACCAGCGCCAGTCTTCCGCTTTTTCGACCAAGTTGGCCACCACGGGATTGTTCTCCACATAGCGTGCCGCGACCATTAAGTGGGCGTCGTCCATCGGATAACTCCAAAATCGCCCCTCGAAGAGATGTCCGGTCCAATCATTTGTCCGGTTGACGTGATTGGAATAGCGCGTGTGGAGCGGGGCAACGACACCGCGCAGGTCATCGGATTTCGGCGGCACGAGGATCATGTGGACATGATTGTCCATCAGGCACCATGCAAGGCAGCGCACGGCACGACGCATACAATAATCAGCCAGCGTTTTGACGTAATAGGCGCGATCCTGATCCGAAAAGAATACTGGCTGGCGACGACTGCCGCGCTGCGTCACATGATGCGGGACACCCGGAATGACGAGACGCGGCTGACGCGGCATGTGCGCTCCCTGAAAAAGTGACAGTCACTTTTTTGTCGGATGTTCGCCATTAAGCAAGCAGTTTCGGAAAAAAAGTGACTGTCACTTTTTCATGCCCAAGGATAGGGTTGCGGAATGACACCTCCAGGCAAGTCCCCCCGCACCGGTGGCCGAATTCTTGTCGATCAACTCCTGCTTCAGGGTTGCGACCGCATTTTCCACGTCCCCGGCGAGAGCTTTCTCGCCGTGCTCGACGCGCTGCATGATACACCGCAAATCCAGACAGTGACCTGCCGTCAGGAAGGCGGCGTCGCGTTCATGGCGTGCGCTGATGGCGCGATGACGGGGCGGCCGGGCGTCGCGTTCGTGACGCGCGGCCCCGGCGCGACCAATGCCAGCATCGGCGTGCACGTCGCGATGCAGGATTCGCAGCCGATGATCCTGTTTATCGGCGATGTCGACCGCTCCAACCGCGACCGTGAGGGGTTTCAGGAAGTCGATTTCGCCGCGATGTTTGCGCCGCTGTGCAAATGGGCAGCCCGCATCGACGATGCCGCGCGCATCCCCGAATATGTCGCGCGCGCCTATGCCACCGCCATGGCCGGACGTCCCGGCCCGGTGGTGCTCGCACTCCCCGAAGACATGCTGTGCGACGTCGTCGAGGCACGCGACCGCCCGCGCATCACCCCGCCCGAACAGGACCCCGACGGCGCGGCCATGGAACAGGTGATGGCGCTGCTGAAGGACGCGGTCGCCCCCGTCGCCATCGTCGGCGGCGGCGGATGGGACGCGGGCTGCGGGCATTATTTCGCCGAATTCGCGACGCGCATCGGCCTGCCCGTCGCTGCCGCGTTCCGGCGGCAGGATGCCATCGACAATGCGTGCCCGGTCTATGCCGGGAATCTGGGCTATGGCCCGAACCCCAAGCTGGTCGAGCGTATCAAGAATGCCGATCTCATTCTGGTGCTCGGCGCGCGGCTGGGCGAGGCGACGACCGACGGCTACACGCTGATCACCCCCGACCACCCCGACCAGATCCTGATCCACGTCCACCCCGACCCGACCGAGCTCAACCGCGTCTACCGCACCGACCTGCCGATCTGTGCCTACCCACATGAATTCGCCGAGATGGCAGCGCTGTGGGACGACGACATCATCCGGTTCAAGGACGGCGACGAAGCGAACGAAGAATGGAAAGCGTGGAGCACGCCCGCCCCGTTCGACACCAAACTCGACTTGGGCATGTGCGTCGCGGCGATGCGCGAGCGACTGCCGATGGACAGTTTCATCTGCAACGGAGCAGGGAATTTCAGCGGCTGGTGGCATCGTTACTGGCGCTACGCCGGGCAGTCCTGCCAGCTCGCCCCGACGGCGGGCGCAATGGGTTATGGTGTCCCTGCCGCCGTCGCGGCGTCGCTGCGCCACCCGACCCGCAAGGTCGTAGCGCTCGCGGGCGACGGCGATTTCCTGATGAACGGACAGGAACTGGCAACCGCCGTCCAACACGGTGCGGACATGCTGGTGCTGGTCATCGACAACAGTGGCTATGGCACAATCCGCATGCACCAGGAGCGTGAGTATCCCTCAAGAGTGAGCGGGACGACGCTGAAAAACCCCGACTTCGCCGCGCTCGGACGCGCCTATGGCGCCTGGGCCGAAACCGTCGAGGCGACCGCCGACTTCGCCCCCGCGCTCGACCGGGCGCTGGCGCAAAAGGGCGTCAAACTTCTCCACCTGAAAACCGATATGGAGCGGATTTCAGCGGGAACGACGGTCAGCGCCTTAAGGGCACGCTAGTTCGACCAGTCTTCAAGCTGAAGATCGGGAATTTGTCGAAAGTCGCGGTTGTTTGCCGTGACCAGAACAAGCCCGCTTGCAAGGGCTTGGGCAGCGATCATTCGATCGAGTGTTTTGTTTCTCGCGAAGCCAACAGCCGCAATGATGTTGCGAAACGCCTGCGCTTCAGGTGCGCCAAAGCCGAGGACTGGCATGATCTGAATCAACAGGTCGAGACGATCACGCCTGCGCTCGCGTTCCTGCGGCTCGATATCGAGGCCGCCCTCGAGTTCCACCCGCGTCACGATTGACATGGACGGCGTATCGTCGAGTTCGGCAATTCTCTGTTCAATAGCCGCGTCGCCATCGCGCAGTGCGATGACGACATTGGTGTCAAGCAGATGTGCCAGATCAGAGCCCCTTGCGTTTGGGCGCGAGGAAAGGAGGACGCTTTTGGATCGATGAGGGTTTAGGCAGTTTTCGCAGTGCTTCGACCAGCTCTGCAGGTGTCATTTTCGGCTTTGGCCGGATAGTCACCACATCCCCGCTGCGCGTGACAGTCACGTCGATGTCGCTGCCATAGGCAACTTCACGGGGAAGGCGGACTGCTTCGCTGTTCCCACTTCGAAACACCTTGCTGCTTACTGTCGCCATGACTAGTATCTACATGTGATGACAAAGATAAGCAAGACGGACACGAAAAAGGGCCGCACCGGTTGCCCGGTACGGCCCTTTCTGCATCCGCTCGTGCGGAAACTCTAAAGCCTAGATATCGTCGCCGAGCGCACCCTTTACGCTGCCGGAGACGTCCTGCGCCGTGCCCTTGGCCTGCTGCGCTTTGCCTTCGGCTTCGAGCCGCTGGTTGTCGGTCGCGTCGCCGACGGCTTCTTTGACGTTCCCGGCCAACTTGTTGCCAGCGGCTTTCGTCTTGTCGATGAATTCACCCATCTCAACTCTCCTTGCGACGACATAAGTGTCGGAGGAATAACGAAATGAAGCGAATGAAGTTCCCTCAGATAAGTCCTGCGAGCGGCGACGACGGATCGGCATAGCGACGCAGGCCCATCCGCCCGCTGCGGTACGCCAGCCGCCCGCTTTCGACCGCCAGCTTCATCGCGCGCGCCATCCGGATGGGGTCTTTCGCCTCCGCAATCGCCGTGTTCATCAGCACGCCGTCACAGCCGAGTTCCATTGCCACCGCCGCATCGCTCGCCGTGCCGACCCCCGCATCGACCAGCACCGGCACCCCCGCTCCCTCGACGATCAGACGAATGGTGACACGGTTCTGGATGCCCAGCCCCGACCCGATCGGCGCACCCAGCGGCATGATTGCGACCGCACCCAGTTCTTCGAGCTGTTTCGCCGCAATCGGATCGTCGACGCAATACACCATCGGCTTGAAGCCTTCGCGGACCAGCACTTCGGTAGCTTTCAATGTCTCGCGCATGTCGGGATAAAGCGTCTTGGCCTCGCCTAACACTTCGAGCTTCACCAGATCCCAACCGCCCGCCTCGCGCGCCAGCCGCAAGGTGCGGATCGCGTCATCGGCGGTGAAGCACCCGGCGGTATTGGGCAGATAGGTAATCTTCTTCGGGTCGATATAGTCCATCAGCAACGGTGCGTTGCGGTCGCTGACGTTCACCCGCCGCACCGCCACGGTGACGATCTCCGCGCCCGACGCCGCGACGGCCGCCGCATTCTCCTCGAACGACTTGTACTTGCCCGTGCCGACGATCAGCCGCGAAATGAACGTCCGGCCCGCGACGGTCCATGTGTCGGCATCCTCATGATCGCCGCCCCCAACAAACGTCACGATCTCGATCTCGTCGCCATCCTCGACCAGCACCTGTGCGAGCGTCGAACGCGGCACGATTTCCAGATTGCGCTCCACCGCGACCCGCGTCGGATCCAGCCCCAGCTCGTTCGCCAGATCGGCAAAGCTGATCCCGCCTGTCACGCGGCGGTGTTCGCCATTGACGCGGATAGAAATGGTGCCATCGGCGGTCATGCGCGTGCCTTTGCATCGGGGAAGCCGCGCATATAGGGATGCCGCGCAAGACAGGGCAACAGGGAGCGTGAAATGGCGGGAGCAGCCCTGATTGTCGGCGCGGGCGATGCCACCGGCGGCGCGATTGCGCGGGCGTTTGCGCGCGAAGGGCTGACCGCCTGCGTCAACCGCCGCGCTACCAACGCCGACAAGCTCGAAGCACTGGCCCAATCGATCCGCGACGATGGTTTCGCCGCCCGCGCCTACCCGGGCGATGCGCGCGAAGAAGATGATGTCGTGGCAATGGTCGAGGCCATCGAACGCGACGTCGGCCCCATCGAGGTCGCGGTCTTCAACATCGGCGCGAATGTGAACTTCCCGATCACCGAAATGACCGCGCGCGTCTATCGCAAGGTCTGGGAAATGGCATGCTTCGGCGGGTTCCTGATGGGCCGCGAAGCCGCCCGCGTCATGGTCCCACGCGGCCGCGGCACGATCATCTTCACCGGCGCGACCGCCTCATTGCGCGGCGGCAGCGGTTATGCGGCGTTTGCAGGGGCGAAGGCGAGCTTGCGGATGCTCGCCCAAAGCATGGCCCGCGAACTGGGGCCGAAGAACATCCATGTCGCGCACTCGATCATCGACGGCCCCATCGACACCGATTTCATCGCGACCCGCGTGCCCGACATCGACGACATGCGCGCCCGCGACGCGGTGCTCAGCCCTGATGTCATCGCAGCCGCCTATGTGATGCTCCACAAACAACACCGCAGCGCCTGGACGCACGAACTCGACCTGCGCCCCTGGACGGAGAGCTTCTGATGACAAAAACCCTCGAATTCGTGTTCGATCCCGCCGGTCCGAATGCCTATCTCGCGTGGAAGGCGCTGCCGCCGATCCTCGAACGCATCGGCGCAACGCTTGTCTATCGCCCCGTGTCGCTCGGCGGCCTGTTCAAGCTGACCGGCAACCGCCCCCCGCTGGTCCGCTATGCCGACAGTCCCGCCAAATGGGCGTACGAGCAGCTCGAATTCGAGCGCTTCATCGCCGCGCACCGCATCCCGTTCCGGATGAACCCGGTCTTCCCGCAAAACACGCTGACCCTGATGCGCGTCGCCGTCGCGTGCGAGGAAGCGGGCAGCCTCGACACCTTCGTCCCCACCGCGATGGCCGCAATGTGGGAACAGGAACGCGACCTCGGCGACCCGCACGTCATCGCCACAATGCTCGGCGAAGCCGGCCTCGACGGCCTCGCCCTCCTCGCCCGCGCCGCAGAGCAAGACATCAAGGACACCCTCGTCGCCCACACCGAAGCCGCCGCCGCCCGTGGCGTGTTCGGCGTGCCGACGTTCTTCGTCGGCGACGAGATGTTCTGGGGGAAGGAACGGTTAGCGCAGGTGGAGGCAATGCTGGCATTAGGTTGAAAGCGGGCGGGTGCCGTAATATGTCGATATAACGAACGACCAAGCTTGAGCCGACCGGAGTTCTGCTTATCGACACGCTCGGGGGGAATCAGACGATGAAGCATACAACGATTGTGCTCGCAGTATCACTGTTCGCGGGAGCTGCTCCCGTCGCGTCCCAAGCGCCGCGAGGTATCGGCCCGAACATGGACATGCGTGTGGCCCGCACTGCGGAGCGCTGCGCTGTCGGCATCATCGCCGGTTTTCAAGATGGAAAAGCCTTATGGGCTACTCGTATCATCAAGTACAACCGGGAAGGGATCGAGTTAAGCTATCGAGATGACAAGAGCCGCCCTTGCACGCAGGAACGAAAGGCAGATCCGATTGCAACCGTCATTCTGCCCCGTGTTCCAGTTCGTACGCGAAGCAATTACGCTCAATACTGCGCTAAGGATGGCACTGTTTGGTTAGCGATGTGGGATCCATACACTGGACACCGCACCAATCTGAACACGCTCCTTGGAAACGACGGCCGGACAGCTCCGTGCCGAGTGTCGTCTCGCTAAGTTAGAATTACGGTGACGAGTTGTAATTACTGAATTCCGGTGACTCTTTACTCAATGACCCCCCTTGAATTGCGAGACAGCGGCTAGGGGACAGCCAATAGGCTGTCCCCGGGCGACATCGCGCGTTATGGGTCCGCAATGCCCACTTCGCCCACAATCTTCGTCCTCAACGGCCCCAACCTCAACCTGCTCGGCACGCGCGAGCCGGAGATTTACGGGCATCAGACGCTCGATGACATCGCGGGCATGCTCGAAGATCAGGCTCGCCCGCTCGGCCTCACCATCGACATGCGCCAGTCCAATCACGAAGGCCATCTGATCGACTGGCTGCACGAAGCCAATGCGGTGGGAGCCAAGGGGGTGCTGCTCAACGCGGGCGGCTACACCCACAGCTCGATCGCGATTCATGACGCGATCAAGTCGATCACGGTTCCGGTGATCGAGGTCCATCTGTCCGACCCGCACCAGCGCGAGGAATTTCGCCACCTGAGCTATATCGGCATGGCCGCCGTCGCCTGTTTTGCCGGGCATGGCGCGGCGTCTTACACGCTGGCGCTGGACGCGGCGGCCAAGCTCTGACAATTGGGCACAAACGCTAAACAGGGGTCCACATGACCGAAAAATCAGGTGCGATGCAGGTCGATGCCGCGCTCGTCCGCCAGCTTGCCGAGTTGCTCGACGAGACGAAACTCACCGAAATCGAAGTGCAGGACGGCGAACGCCGCATCAAGGTCGCACGCAAGGCCGCTTCGGTCGTCGCATCTGCGCCCGCAGCCGCCCCGGTCGCGGCACCCGTTGCAATTGCCGCAGCTGCCCCCGCCGCCGCACCGGTCGCCGACACCGCCAATGCGCTTAAATCGCCGATGGTCGGTACGGTCTACCTCTTCCCTGAACCCGGCGCGAAGCCCTTCGTCAACGTCGGCGACACGGTGAAGGAGGGGCAGACGCTCGTCATCATCGAGGCGATGAAGGTCATGAATCCCATCGCGGCGACCAAGGCTGGCACGGTCACGCGCATCTGCGTCGATAACGGCCAGCCCGTCGAATACGACCAGCCGCTGGTTGTCATAGATTAATGCCCGCAATCGAAAAACTGCTCATTGCCAACCGCGGCGAAATCGCGTTGCGTATCCACCGCGCGGCGCACGAAATGGGCATCAAGACGGTTGCGGTGCACTCCACCGCCGACGCCGACGCCATGAATGTGCGGCTGGCGGACGAGGCGATCTGCATTGGGCCGCCTGCTGCGACCGACAGTTATCTGAACGTCCCCGCGATCATCTCCGCCGCCGAAATCTCGGGCGCGGACGCGATCCATCCGGGCTATGGCTTCCTCAGCGAAAACGCGCGTTTCGCGGATATCATCGAGGAACACGGGCTGATCTTCGTCGGCCCGAAACCCGAACATATCCGCACGATGGGCGACAAGATCGAGGCGAAGCGCACCGCTGGCGCACTCGGCCTGCCGCTGGTGCCGGGGTCCGACGGGCCCATCAGCGACCTCGCCGAAGCCAAGGCCATCGCCGACGCCGCGGGCTACCCCGTCATCATCAAGGCCGCGTCGGGCGGCGGCGGGCGCGGCATGAAGGTCTGCACGTCCGAGGACCAGCTCGAAACCCTGATGCAGCAGGCTGGATCCGAAGCGAAAGCCGCGTTCGGCGATGCAACGGTCTATCTCGAAAAATACCTCGGCAACCCGCGCCATATCGAGTTCCAGATCTTTGGCGACGGACAGGGCAATGCCGTGCATCTCGGCGAGCGCGATTGCAGCCTACAACGCCGCCACCAGAAAGTCCTCGAAGAAGCACCCTCCCCCGCCATTTCCGCCAGCGAACGCGCGCGGATGGGCGGTATCGTCTCCAAAGCCATGGCCGACATGGGCTATCGCGGCGCGGGGACGATCGAGTTCCTGTGGGAAGACGGCGAGTTCTACTTCATCGAAATGAACACCCGGCTGCAGGTCGAACATCCCGTCACCGAGATGATCACCGGCCTCGACCTCGTCCGCGAACAAATCCGCGTTGCCGAAGGACTGCCGCTGAGCGTTACACAGGAAGAGGTCGAGTTCACCGGCCATTCGATCGAGTGCCGCATCAACGCCGAAGACCCGAAAACCTTCGCGCCCTCGCCGGGCCTGGTAAAGGCATTCCATGCGCCGGGCGGGATGCACGTCCGCTTCGACAGCGGCCTCTACGCGGGCTACCGCATCCCGCCTTACTACGACAGCATGATCGGCAAGCTGATCGTCTATGGCAAGACCCGCGAAGCCGCGATGATGCGCCTGCGCCGCGCGCTCGAGGAAACCGTGATCGAGGGCGTGAAGACGACGATCCCGCTGCATCAGGCGCTGCTCAACGAGCCCGATATCCAGAACGGCGACTATACGATCAAATGGCTCGAAGAATGGCTGGCGAAGTCGGCATGATTGCCGCCCACTCGACACAAAGCCGCTTCCCTGAGCTTGTCGAAGGGTTGCCCTGCGTGGGAACAGCGGAAACAAAGAAGGACAGGCCTTCGACAAGCTCAGGCAAGCGGTGTTTCGAGCGGGAATAACTGAACGATGATTATGTCACGGCGCATGATTTTGGCTGGGTTCGGTACGTCGCTGGCCCTGCCTGCATTTGCCGCGACGCGCGATCCGATGCGCGCCGCCCTCGCCGCGCTCGAAATCAAATCCGGCGGTCGCCTCGGCGTGGCGATTCTCGACACCGCCACCGGACGCCTCAGCGGCCACCGCCTCGACGAACGCTTCGGCATGTGTTCGACGTTCAAGCTCCCCCTTGCCGCCGTCACGCTGCACGAAATCGATGTCGGGCGGCTGCGCGGCGACACCCTGCTGGCCTATAAGGAAAGCGACCTCGCGCCTAATTCGCCGGTCGCACGCGCCAACATCGCGAAGGGCGGCATGACCATCCTCGACTGCGCCAAGGCGGCGCAGCAGTTCAGCGACAACACCGCCGCCAACCTGCTCATCCGCCAGTTCGGCGGCCCCGCGCGCTTTACCGCCAAACTGCGCGCGCTCGGCGATCCGGTCAGCCGGCTCGATCGTTACGAGCCTGCGATGAACCTCGTCCTCCCCGGCGAAGTCCACGACACCACGACCCCGCGCGGCATGGCGATGGGGATGCGCGCCTACCTCCTCGGGCACGCGCTCAAGCCCGCGACGCGCGACCTTCTGACCGGCTGGATGATCGACACCCAAACCGGTGCCCGTCGCCTGCGCGCGGGCCTGCCGCCCGAATGGCGCGCGGGCGACAAGACCGGCAGTTCGTGGAACGAAACCATCATGATCGACAAGGTCAACGACATCGCCATCGTCTGGCCCCCGCGCCGCGCGCCGATCATCGTTACGGCCTATCTCGACGGCGCGACCATATCGAAATCGATCCGTCCGGAAGACGAAACAATTCTCGCCGAAGTGGGGCGTATCGTGGCAGGAGCCTTCGCATGATCATCGTCACCGGCACCGTCCTCGCCCGCGAAGGCGCGCTCGACGAGGTGCTCGCCATTGCCACCGAACACGTCCTGCGCTCGCGTGCCGAACCCGGCTGCATCAGCCACGCCGTCTACCGCGACACCGAAGAGACGCTGCGGTTGCAGTTCGTCGAACGCTGGACTGATATGGCGGCGCTCAAGGTTCATTTCGCCGTGCCCGCTTCCGGCGCGGCAGTGCGGGCGATGGCGGCGCGGTGCACCGAGCCGCCGTCGATGACGCTGTATGAGGCAAGCGAGGTCGCGGCGCGCTGAGAATGCCTGCCATCCGCCCCGCTCTCCCCGCCGACGCCCCCGCCATTGCCGCAATCTACGCGCACCATGTCCGCCACGGCACCGCAAGTTTCGAGATCGATCCGCCGACGGTCGACTTCTGGACCGACAAGATCGCCACAGTCACCGCACGCGGCTGGCCGTTTCTTGTTGCCGAAGATGCGGGCGACGTCGCCGGTTACGCCTATGCCACCCAGTTCCGCGACCGCCCCGCCTATGCGCGCACCTGCGAGAACAGCATCTACATCCGCTCGGGCATAATCGGGCGAGGCATCGGCACTGTCCTGATCGACGCCCTGCTCGACGCCGCAGCCGCCAGCGGTTTCCGCGAGATGATCGCCGTCATCGGCGGCGGTGAACCCGCCTCGGTCGCGCTTCATACGAAGGCGGGGTTCCGCCACGCCGGACGCATGGAGCGCGTCGGCGAGAAGTTCGGGCGGCTACTCGATACGGTCTATATGCAGCGGTCGCTCTAAAACTTCACCGCCACCGTCAGCCGCGCATTCACCGGCGCGCCGGTCGAGATGTTGTTGTCGTTT
>ENA-OBLH01000105-OBLH01000105.1-metagenomes-genome-assembly--contig:-NODE-105-length-29139-cov-4.6638_pt1 | contig 29139 bp, 21 predicted proteins | sample MGYA00153382_OBLH01 | MGnify analysis MGYA00153382
GAGTATCGACTCGGGCGGCAAATGGTGATGCGCTGTATGGGCGGCGTGCGGCTCGCGGACGGTACGCTCGCGGGCTCGGTGCTGACGATGGACCAAGCGTTCAGGAATTTGGTTAACGTGATGCGGATCAGTCTCGCCGAAGCGTCGCAGCGAACCGCTACGCTGGCTGCGGATTTCATTGGCGTTGCAGATCGCGGACGCCTGACTGCGGGATGTCATGCCGACGTCGTTGTGCTCGATCAAGATTTGAACATCACACAAGTTTTTACGGAGGGTCGGGCTGTTGATTTCGCACGCTGAATCGCTGATGCGAACCGAAACTATTGCTGCGCCTTCGGTAGTGCGCGACTTGTTTGCCACCAGCGGTGCGGCGATTGATGCTTTGGCTGACACGTTGTGGGTGGCGTCGGTGCGAGCGGTGGTGACGGTTGCCCGGGGAAGTTCGGATCATGCGGCCAGCCATTTTTCGTATTTGCTATTGACGCGATTGGGAACGTTGGTAATCTCAATGCCGCCGTCAGCCATCACCTTGCATCACGCGCCGATTGATGCGACCGGCATGGCGGCGATTTCGTTTTCGCAATCGGGGCAAAGCCCTGATTTGGTGGCCGCGATGAAGGGCCTGCGCGACAGAGGCGCGTTGACTGTCGCGTTCGTCAACGATGTGAAATCGCCGTTGGCTCTCGGTGTCCAGCATTGCATGGATCTCGCGGCGGGGCCTGAGAAAAGCATAGCTGCCACGAAGAGCTTCATTGCTCAACTGGTTGCAGGAACGAGACTGGTTGCATCGTGGTCGCGAGATGCCGCCTTGCTTGATGCACTAAAGCATTTGCCCAATACGCTCGACCAAGCGCTCAACGCCGATTGGTCAGCGGCCATAGCGCCACTCGTCGATGCAGATCGTTTGCTGGTGATTGCGCGCGGTGCCAGTCTCGCCATCGCCGCCGAGATGGCGCTCAAATTCAAGGAAGTTTGCGGCATTCAGGCCGAGGCGTTTTCCGCAGCAGAGGTGAAACACGGCCCGATGGCGTTGATCGACGCAGGCTATCGCTTGCTGGTGCTCGCTCCGCGCGGGCCGGAGCAGGCCGAGGTGTTGGCCTTCGCGGCGGATATGCGTCGACAGGGCGCGACCGTGTTGCTTGTCGCGCCGGACGGACACGCTGATGCGCAATTGCCCATAGTCGTCGGCGAGCACAAAGTGCTTGACGGCCTGTCGGCAGTACAAAGCTTTTATGTCATGGTGGAGGCGTTGGCCCGCGCCCGCGGCCTTGATCCTGATCACCCACCGCGACTTAAAAAAGTGACGCTTACGCAGTGATTAATCACTGAAAAATGCCATGAAAAAAGCCATACTCACCACCGAACGACCGAGTTTGTTGCACACGCAATTAGACGTTTATTCGGTCAGCGAACTGGTGAAAGCGCTGGTGAGCGATCAGGCCAATGCGGCCACTGCGGTGGTGCGCGCCAGTGCCGACATTGCGAGGGCGGTCGAGGCGGCGGTGCCGCGTATCAAACGCGGTGGACGATTGATTTATGTCGGTGCCGGCACGTCGGGGCGATTGGGCTTGCTCGATAGCGTGGAGCTTTATCCCACTTTCGCGTGGCCATCCGAACGCGCACTGGCGTTGCTCGCTGGTGGTGCGGGCGCAATCTATCGCGCCGTTGAGGGCGCAGAAGACAACGATCCGCAAGGCGTCGCGGACATTGGCAAACTGCTCGTGATGCGTGACGACGTGGTGATCCTGCTCGCTGCATCGGGCACCACGCCTTACGTGCTCGGCGCGATGCGAGCGGCTCGCGCTGCGAACGCGTTGACCATTGGCATTGCCAACAACCCGGATGCACCGGTGGTCATGCAGGCGGAGATCGGCATCACGCTGGATACGGGCTCAGAGCTGGTGTCTGGCAGCACGCGCTTGAAGGCAGGCACCGCACAAAAGATCGCGCTGAACACACTGTCCACCGCGATCATGGTGCGTTTGCACAAGGTGTACGGCAATCTGATGGTGGACTTGGTGCCGACCAACGCCAAGCTGTTGCAGCGAGCGATTCGATTGACGGCGCTGGCTGCGGGTGCGGACGAGATCGCGGCAGAAGCTGCACTTAAAGCCTGTCGCTTTCGGGTGAAAGTGGCCATTGTGATGCTCGTGAAAAAGATTGACGCGACAGGGGCTCAGCGGCGCATCGACGCGAGCGATGGTGATGTGCGCGCGGCGTTGTCGGATTGAATGTGATCGCTGATTTGTCGCAACGACGACTGCGTTCGCTCGACGTGTTTCGCGGGTTCACCATCGCGAGCATGGTGCTGGTGAACAACCCCGGCGATTGGGCGAATATCTACGCGCCGCTGCGGCACGCGGTGTGGGACGGCTGGACGTTCACCGACTGGATATTCCCGTTTTTTCTGTTTATCGTGGGTGTTTCGTTGACGCTGTCGACGACGCGTTCGATCTATGCCGGCGCAGAAAAGCGAACGATTCTTTTGCAATTGTGGCGTCGTGCGCTGGTCATCATTTTGATCGGCCTGACACTTAACTTTATCCCGTCTTTTGACTTTGCGACGTTGCGGTATCCCGGCGTTTTGCAGCGCATTGGGCTGTGCATTGTGATCGCCGCGCCAATCGTTTTGTGGTGTCGAGTACGTGGACAACTTTCGTGGGCGGTCGCGCTGATGGCTGCTTACGCGGCCGTTATGTTGCTCGTGCCTGTTCCTGATGCGTCTGGCGTGACCCACATCGGGCTGCTAGAGCCCGGGCGCGATGTCGGCGCCTACATTGATCGCGCGCTGATGAGCGGCCACTTGTGGGCGCAGGCGAAAACATGGGACCCAGAAGGGCTCTTGAGCACGCTGCCTGCGGTCAGCAGTTTGCTGTTCGGTGCGCTTACGGGCCAATGGCTGCTATCGCCAGAATTGCCAGCAGCAAAGACGACCTGGATGATGATCGCGGGACTATTTGCGCTGTGGATCGGCGAGATTGTCGATCTTGTGCTGATGCCGATCAACAAGTCACTTTGGACGCCTTCGTATACGGTCTTCATGACGGGCTGGGCGTTGCTCCTGTTTGCGGTTTGCTATTGGCTGATAGACGCTTGCGATTCTGCAAAAGTTCGCATGCAGGCCTCGCGGCTCTTCAAACCGTTTGAGCTCTACGGCGTAAACGCGTTGTTCATCTTTGCATTTTCCGGGTTGATCGCGAAGCTGCTGGGCTACTTCAAAGTGGCCAGCGAGACGGGCGAAATGGTGTCAGTGAAGGCGTGGTTGTTCGCGGCACTGAACCAATTGCCCCTGTCTGCGGCGAATGTGTCGCTGTTGTTTGCGCTGCTGTTCAATGCATTGATGTTGCTGGTCGCGTGGGCGTTGTGGCGCAACAAAATCTTTATCAAGGTCTAGCGCAGGTTCGATGAATCATTCACCTGTACTCATTGCGACGCGTCCTGCTCTGGCGTGCCTGCTGGCATTGCTTTTACTGCTTGTGGGCTCATGCACTTCAGTTCTACTGCCGCCGTCGGCTAACGTTGATTTGCCTTTGCCTCCTGCTGCGCCGCGAGAGTTCCGCGCGATGTGGATCGCAACAGTCGCCAACATCGACTGGCCGAGCCGCACCGGCCTGTCCACTGGCGAACAGCAACAGGAAATCAGGACGATTGTCGCCACGGCAAAGCGGCTGAAAATGAACGCGCTGATCCTTCAGGTGCGACCTGCCGCGGACGCGCTGTATACGTCGCCCACAGAGCCGTGGTCTGAGTATTTGTCTGGCGTGCAGGGACAAGCGCCGCAGCCGTTTTATGACCCGCTCACGCTATGGATCAGTGAGGCGCACGCCAGTGGCATTGAGCTTCACGCATGGTTCAATCCGTATCGTGCGCGCCATTCCGCCGCAAAGTCGTTGCCCGCTGCCAGCCATCTCATCAACACGCGTCCTGATCTGGTGAAGAATTACGGCGATCAACGTTGGATTGATCCTGGCGAGGCGGATGCTGCCAAACGGTTAGTCGACGTGGTTCGCGATGTGGTGCGTCGCTATGACGTTGACGGCATACACATTGATGACTATTTTTATCCGTATCCGGTGAAGGCTGCACCTGCCGTAGTCACCGCGGCCACCGCAACGAGCACAAACACTGCGCCAGCGGATCAGGCCGACGTGGATTTTCCTGACGATCCTTCATGGCGCCGCTACGTCGCCGTCGGCGGCAAACTTAACCGCGCAGATTGGCGCCGCGACAATGTGAACCGGTTGGTGCAGGCTGTGAATACCGCGATTCATGCTGAAAAGCCGTGGGTGAAATTCGGGATCAGCCCGTTCGGTTTGCCACGTCCAGAGAGGCGACCTGAAGGTATCAAGGGCTTCAGTCAATACGACAAGCTCTACGCCGACGTTGAGTTGTGGTGGAACCAAGGGTGGCTTGACTATCTTGCCCCGCAACTGTACTGGCCTATCGCGCAAACGGCGCAGTCGTTTCCGGTGTTGCTGGACTATTGGTCGCGCAGCAATACGAAAAAACGTCACCTTTGGCTCGGCTTGTTCACCAGCAAAATTGATGAGTCGGACGCATCGTGGCGACCCGACGAAATCAGGCAACAAATTGCGCTGCTGCGTAAGGATGCAGGCGCCGGTGGTCACATTCATTTCAGCGCGGTTGCCTTGACGCAGAATCGGCGGGGCATTGCTGATTTATTGGCGCGTGACATGTATGAAACAGATGCGCTCGTTCCAGCGACGCCGTGGTTGCGACCAAACAATGTGGCCTTGTTACCTGCGCCTAATGCGACACTTTACTGCGATGTAAATGCTGCGCCTGCTTCGTGTCGAATTAACGTGAGTAACGGTACGAAGACAGACGGGCTTTTATGGGCGGTCTGGGCAAAATATGGCACTACGTGGCAGTTCTCTGTGGCCACTAACGCCAGCACGGTTTTGCCGGAACAGGCAGCAGGTCAAGCGCTGAGTCAAGTTGTGATTTCTCGGATCGACCGATACGCGGTGGAGGGGGTACGAGGCATGATCAATCGACCATGAACATCGATACAAAATCAGGTTCCGATGCAGCGGTACTCTGCTTTCTGGGTCTAGATGCGGGCGGCACGCAGACGCGATGGGCGCTCGCGACGTCCGTCGGTGAACTCATTGCAGAAGGTGTTGCTGAAGGCTTTTCGGGCGCGCGTCTGGTGTCGGAAGATGAAGGCGACATCGTTCGCGACCGGTTAAAAGCGATTGCGGAAGTGGTGGATCGTGCTCGACAAAACCGTAGTCTCTCTGGTTTGCACGCGGGTGTTACGGGCATTGGTGCCGACGCGCCACGACTGGTTTCGATGATGGTTCAGGCATTTGATCTCACCGAGGATCAGGTGGTTGTCACGAGCGATGCTGAGCTTATCTTCCACGCGGTGCTCGCACCGTGCGAGGGCTATCTCGTCTACGCGGGCACAGGCTCCATCGCGGCCTTCATTGATGAAGCGGGCGTGTTGCATCGTGCGGGGGGGCGCGGTGTGATGCTTGACGATGCCGGTGGTGGCTACTGGATAGCGCGCGAGGCGCTGCGACGAGTCTGGCGACGCGAAGACGAGCAGCCACGGGCGTGGCGCGACTCGGCGATGGCGCGTGCATTGTTCGAACTCGTGGGCGGGGATTCATCTATTTTTTCTGCTCGCTTTTTAATGGAGAAAGAGCGCGGTGTAGTCGGTATGCTCGCGCTTGTGGTCGCTGAGCATGCGCATGAAGATGCGTTGGCTGCGGAGATTTTGAGTGATGCGGGAGTAGAGCTCGCGCGGCTGGCGAACGCGATGACGCGGCGGTACGGTGAGCGAAAAATCGTCGTAGCGGGGCGCGCGTCGCAATTGCACTCGATCATTGAATCGGCGATGCGGCGAGTGATGTCTGCGGAGGCGGTGATTGAGTTTAGGCAAGTGCAAGCGCATGTTGCGGCAGCGAAAATTGCGGCAAGCCGTGTCTGGCGTTCGTTCCGGATTTGAATCGGTTGATTGAGCAGGAGACCAATTGTGGATATGAAGCGAAGCACAGCAAGCGTGATGATGGTGGCGGCGTTGCTGCTGGGCGGTTGCGCCACGGGGCTCAAGATCGATTCGACCTACACAGCGACGAGCCAGGACAGTCGCGTACAGTTCCTGATCATTCACTTCACGGCTGAGGATTTTCCGCGTTCGTTGAAAGTGCTTACGCAAGGCCCCGTCAGCAGTCATTATTTGGTGACGGAGCGGGAGGGCGACACGCCCGCGAAGGTTTATCAACTGGTCGACGAAAATCGTCGCGCTTTTCACGCGGGCGTGAGCTCGTGGAAGGGCGCGACTGCACTCAACGCGAGTTCAATCGGGATCGAAATTGTTAACCTCGGCGGGCGGCGCGGGCCGAACGGATTACGTTTTCCGGACTTTAATCCTGAGCAGATTGATCGCGTGGTTGAGTTGGTCAAAGACATCGTCGTCCGACATCAGATCAAGCCGGATCGGATTTTGGGTCACAGCGATATTGCGCCCACGCGCAAGAACGATCCCGGTCCCAAATTTCCCTGGAAACGACTGGCTGATGAGGGCTTGATTCCGTGGCCCGATGCCAACGCTGTGGCTGAACGAAAAGCGGCGTACGAACTGGCGCTGCCGAACGTCACTTGGTTTCAGGAAAAACTAGTGAAACATGGCTTCACCTTGCCTGCCACAGGCGAACAGGACAAGCTCACCACCGACGTGATCTCAGCCTTCCAGCAGAAGTATCGGCCCGCCCGTTTCGACGGTTTGCCAGACGCAGAGACAGCGGCGATTCTGGAGGTAATGACTTCAATGCCAGCTCTGCCCGCCGTCGCGCCGGTTCGCGTGCAAGCCGATCCGTTAGACGAGCATGAGCACTAATTGAGGTGCGACGTGAGCACACCGCTCTATGTCCACGTGCAGCGCGTCTTTGTCGCGATCTGCATGCTGTTTGCTGCCGCATGCACGACGATGCCTGACATGTCAAAACACGAGTTGCTTCGCAACGAACTTCGCGTGATCACTCAGGATGTTGATCATCCGCTAGCGAGCCTGTCCACGCTCGTGATCCGAGATGGCCGCGTAGTGTTTGAAGGGCAGTTTGGCCGCAAATTTATTGATGACGCAACACCTGGGAAAAGCGTCGCCGCCAACCGGGACACGATGTACCGTATCGCGTCAATTTCGAAGCTCATTACCACGCTGGGTGTGATGCGTCTGGTGGAAGAGGGCAAGCTAGCGCTTGACGCTGACGTGAGCATCTATCTCGGGTGGTCGCTACGCAACCCGCATTTTCCTGACGTTCCAATCACGTTGCGCATGTTGCTCACGCATCGAGCGTCGATCACGGACGAGGCGGGCTATTACTGGGAAGACAAACTGAACGTCAATTTGAAGGACGTTTTTACATCAGGCGGTGCGCGTTATGGCAAGGGCGCAGTGTGGTCGAAGCGAGCAAGGCCGGGTGAATATTTTCAGTACGGGAATCTCAATTGGGGTGTGATCGGCACAGTGATGGAGCGCGCTAGTGGCGAGCGTTTTGATCGGTTGATGCAGCGGTTGGTCTTCGATCCGCTGGGCATTCGCGGTGGATTTAATCCTGCGGAAATGAGCGATGCTGACGTTGCCAGTATCGCGACGCTTTATCGCAAACGCATCGAAATCAACGACAAGGAAATGTGGAACCCAAGCGGGCCATGGGTGGCGCAGGTGGACGATTACAGCAATGCAGCGCCGGTGTCGCGTGCGGGGCCAAACTATGTCGTCGGCACCAATGGCACGTTGTTCGGGCCGCAGGGCGCGTGTCGATTGTCTGCCGCCGATCTGGGCCGCGTGATGTTGATGCTGATGAACGAGGGCGTGTATGACGGTCGCCGCGTGCTGACTGCTGCGTCGGTTCGTGAGATGCTGCGCGAGCAATGGCGTGCGGATGGCGCAGGCAACAGCGGCGACGTAAACTCAGGCGGCGGCAAGCAGCTCATGAACGCATGGGGTTTGGGAAATCAACACTTTTTGGATATCACCGGCACCGGTCGCGGTGATCGGTTGGTGGCGGGCGGCGGCTTCAAGGCAGTGGGCCATCTGGGAGACGCATGGGGGCTCACCTCGGCGTTTGTGTTCGATCCGCAAGCAAAGAACGGCATGATATTTTTGAGCGGTGGGCCGGGCTTTGATCCGTCGACTACACCGGGCAAATACTCTGCGTTTTATCGCTATGAAGAACGGATTTTGAGTTCGCTTTACGAGCACGCTTTGCGTTAGCGATTAGCGTGATTTTTCGATTCAGCTTTTCGCTAGATGCTTTATTGCAATTGGGCTAGACGACGTTTTACGCCAATAGTCGATATTTTAATGAATTAGCCGCTAGGCCCACATTGAACGTGGCTTGCAGCGTAAAGTTGTCTCACTTTTTTGGAGGGCTGGAATACCGCCGCAGTGTCTTTTAAGAGCGGCGAAAGCCGCGAAGAATGGCGTAATCGACTGACGGTGATCGCGGCTTTCGTCGATCTTACGATACCGCTGATTCCAGCAACGTTACTGTTCGTGCGTCCGCATCAAAGCTCGCACGAACGCCAATCGGCAAAACCCACTGCGAGGCGATGTGGCCGAAGGATAAACCGTACGCGCTGGGTATTGGCCTTGACGAAAAGTGATCGTTGAGCGCTTGCGACAACGCGAGCGATTCTTCACCTGCCGCCGGCTCGCATTTGACGAATACGCCGAGCATCGCGCCGCTTGCTTTGTTGAGCATTCCATTTTGTTCTAGCTGCGTCAGCATGCGATCAATGCGATACGGCGCTTCGCTGATTTCTTCGAGAAACAGCAGCGCGTTTTGCATGTCAGGCAGGTACGGCGTGCCAACCATTGACGTGAGCACCGAGAGATTGCCGCCGATTAACGTGCCCCCCGCGCTGCCGCTGTTGAGTACGCGCTGCACAAAGTTCGGTTCGGTCGCTGCGCGCTTGGTGTGTTCGTCTGCCGTGCTCATGGCGTGCGTCGCGCGTCCTTCAATCAATATCGCTTCGAGCTGCGACACGGTGAACGGGGTGAACCCGGAGGACGCTACCGGGCCATGAAATGTGACCAGTCCGCTTTTGGCATACAACGCGAGCAGCAGCGAGGTGAGATCGGAGTAGCCGATCACCACTTTCGGATTGCGCGCGACTAAACCGTAGTCGATGTAGGGCAGGATTTGCGCTGTGCCCGAACCGCCTCGCGCGGCCCACAGTGCGCGCACTTCGCGATGCGCAAACAGCGTGTGCAGATCGGTCAATCGTTGACCGATGGTGCCCGCCGTATTGCCGCGCGACGCACGCAAATGCGCAGCGTGCATGACGCGAAAACCGAGTTTTTCGAGGTTTACGGTGGCGCGTTGAATGAGCGCGTCATCAGCGAAGCCGCTGGGGTTAAACAGCGCGACCAGATCGCCGCGTTTGAGCGCTGCTGCTTTGACACGCCTGCGACGAGGCGCGCTGGGCGCTGCGCTGGCAACGTTCGCGTTCAGCCCTGCAAGCGCAGTGAGCGCCACTAACGCGCCCGAAAACCCCCGCCGCTTTACGTCAATCCTGTTACTCGCAGACACCGAAATTTGCCGATCTATAAAAAACAAACGGGCGCGAAATATCGCGCCCGTTTTTACAGTGAGTCGTCGTAATTACTTGAACAGGTACGACGCCAGAATCGTGAACGAACGACCACGTGGATCGGCGATACGTGGCTCCCACGAACTGCCTGCACCGGTGTTGCCGTCGTACGCTGCGCTGAACGGTGGATCGGTGTTCAAAATGTTTTTGACACCGAGCGTCACGCCCAGATTTTTGATGCCGGTGTAGCTCACGCTCATGTTGTACGTGATCCACGCCTTCACGTTCGGGCTGTAGTTGGTCGGCACGACCGTGCCGTTAGCCACACCCGGCAGCACGGCGTCTTTGTAGCCCGCGCTATAGAGCTGCGTTAGCGTGCCGCTCCATGGGCCTTGGTTGTAGGTGAACGAAGCCGAGTGCTTCCAGCGCAACGGAATATCGCCGCTGCGGCTGAACGCGCCGACTTCGTTTGCGGTGAACGCGGACGATGCCAACAGTTGCGATTTGCGCTCGATCAGGTAGGTGCCGTCCATGCGAGCAACGAAGTCGCCTGCACCGAGTTTGCCCGTGGCGCGCGCGCCGATTTCCATGCCCTTGGTGATGGTCTTGCCGGAGTTCACGGCGCGGGTATCGATGGCGGTCAGATTGCCTGCTGCGTCACGGATAAACACTTCTGGGAACAACCCGCTGTTGCCGACGAGCGTAGTGAGATTCAACGCCTGAATGGTGCCGGTGCGGCGAATGTCCCAATAGTCCACGTTAGCGCTGAGCCATGTCGTCGGTGCGAGCACAACGCCGAGCGTTCCTTGTTTCGTCGTCTCAGGTCCGAGCGTTGGTTTGCCGCCGGACAAAATTGTTGGCGTGATGGCTGTGCAACCCGGCGCTGCGCTGACGATCAACGTTGGGCACTTGGTCGGATCGACTAAGTCTTTGCCTGAGTAAGGTGACTCGGTGATGCCGAAGAACAATTGGCTGAACGTCGGTACGCGGAAGCCGGTGTTGTATGAACCACGGAACAACACCTCTTGCATAGGAACGAAGCGGAAGGTGAATTTCGGGTTGGTGGTGCCACCGAAGCCGCTGTAATCATCATGGCGAACGGCTGCGGTGACTTCAAGCGATTTGAAGATCGGGAACAGCACTTCGGCATACGCAGCACGCACGTCGCGCTTGACGCCGTTCAAATCGTTGATCGCATCAAACGGCGCGTTGAAAATATTGTTGCGCGTGGCAAGATCGGTCGCCGTGCCGTTGAAGCGATATTTTTCCTGGCGAACATCGACGCCCACAGCGGCCATCACGTCACCCGCAGGCAACTTGAAGACCGGGCCGGATGCGGAGACGTCGGCTTGATTGGTTTCGTACTTGCCGCCGTAGAGCACCGTGCCGGACGCGGAGGCTGCTGCCAGCGCTGCCAACGCTTCCGGTGTCTGCGTTTGACCAGCAGCGAGGAACGGATTGAGCACGCCAGAGCGCAACAGCGGTACGAACTTGTCGTTGAAGTAGTAACCGCCTGCCAGTGTGGACTTGGTATCGCTGGTGGCTTGCGACAGCCCCATTTTGTAATCCCACGAACGGAAGGTGCCTTCAGCGCCAATCAGGTAGCGACGGGTTTCGGCTTGCGTCTCGATCTGACGTGGGCCGCAGGGCAGACAACGCCAACGATAGGCAATGCCTTGACCACGGTTCTCTTCGATAGTCGGGAAGAGCGACACGATGGCATTGAACACTGAGTTGTAAGCCGAGCCGGTGCTTGGATAGAGCAGATTGAACAACGGGCTGGCTGAATTGGTGCTGCTGGAGATTTGGTTGGCCGAGAATGACTTATTCGAGGTGACGTTCGATCCGACGAACTCGCCGTACATCGTGAGGCTGTCGTTGATTTTGATCGTAGCGCGTGCGACGGCGTTGGTGTTTTCAACAGGTTGTTGCAACACGGCGGCACGACCGGTATCCCACGCGCAGCCCCACTTGGCAGCGGGTGTTGCCCAAAGCAACTCATCGTAGGCACCCATGCCGTCGATCGAGTTGCAACCGGCCTGACCGGGGATGTCGAGCGGGTTGATGCCGTTCATCGCTTGCGTGGTGCCCGGTTGTGTCGGGCCGGTGGCGTTGACCAGAACGCCTGCCGCGTTACGCGAGCTCAGGATAGTGCGAACGGTGCTGAGCGTGAACGCGGTGGCGTACGGTGTGCCGCGCGTGTCGACAGACAAACCGCGGCTCGGCTGGAAGGTGTTGACGAACGAGCGTTGGTTGCCGCGCAGCGCTTCGTTTTTGCTGTGCGCGACGGTGGCCATAAAGTTGTAGCCATCTTTGGCAAGATCGCCAAAGCCGCCCAGAATCGATACGCGCGAAATTTGCGCGCCGCCCTGTTCGGTGACGTCAGTGGACGCCTGCACTGAAACGCCGGCGAAATCTTTGCGCAGGATGAAGTTGATCACGCCACCGATAGCGTCGGTGCCGTACAGCGACGACGCGCCGTCTTTCAGCACTTCAATGCGATCCACTGCGGCCATCGGGATGGAATTCAGGTCCACGACACCACCGTTCAAGCCGTGTGCGGCAATGCGGCGGCCGTTGAGCAGCACTAGCGTGGCGTTCGAGCCTTGGCTGCGCAGGTTGGCAGCGGACGCGCCGTTGTTGCCGCGACTCACGCCAGCGGCGACGTCGGCGTTACTGGCGAGGTTATCGAGGCCGTTGCCGTTGACGCTCAATTGCTGCATCAATTGTTCAGCGGTGACGATGCCCGCTTTGTCGAGTTCGGCGCGAGTGATGACCTGCACGGGTAGCGAACCTTCGCCTTGCACTCGCTTGATGCTTGAACCGGTGATCTCGACGCGCTCGACGGTGGTGGTCTGCGCCAACGCAGGCCCGACGACCAATGCCATTGACATGCAATAGGCAAGTTTTTTAAGTTTCATGGAATGCTCTCCTGGGTAACGCTTGAATTCAGGGCGACCTGTCTGGCCAAAAATGGAACTTATGAATTGGGCCATGCTTCGGTTCGCGTCCCCTCAAACGCAACTTGAACCGAACCTTGGGGTATGTTCCATTATTACTGCGTACACGCTTAATGTGTCATTCGATGTATGCAATTTCGACATCGCGCGAAGACTGTTGCCAAAATTACGACGGTCTCGGCTCGCGTTATAGTGCGTTGCCGAATTTATTGCGAGGGGCGATGCTGCAAACGCTGCGAACCGTCAAGGAGCTGAGTTGAAATGATGTGCCATGCGTTGCGACTTGTCTTGGCGCTGCTGATGCCGATGGTATCGATGCCGCCCACGTATGCTGATGTGGCCGATGCGTCGCTCGCCAAGCGTGAGTTGCCCGATCAGGTGGTGCGCCTGTTGCGCGATGCAAAGTTGCCGCACGATGCGCTCGGCGTGACGGTGTTGCGCGCGTCGGACGGCGCGGTGTTGCTGGAGCATTTTGCAGATCGTCCGCTGCAACCTGCGTCGACGTTGAAGGTGCTCACCTCCATCGTCGCGTTGGAGCGCTTGGGGCCTGCATATCGCGGGCGCACCGAGCTGCGCACGAGCGCTGAGCGCAAGGACGACGTGTTGCGCGGCGACGTGGCGTTGCGCGGTCTGGGCGACCCGGATATGGATTGGCGCGTGTTGCAAGGCATGTTGCAGACGCTCCGTTTCAGCGGAGTGCGCGTGATCACGGGCGACTTGATCCTTGATCGAACGTACTTTCAGCCGTCGAGGCCCGAAGTGGGCGTGCCGCCGTTCGATGAGTCGCCGGAATTTCGCTATAACGTGATCCCCGATGCGTTGCTGCTCAACAGTAATCTGATGCAACTGGAGATCGCGTCCGATGAGTCCGGTTTGCGCATCGGCGTGACGCCTGCGTTGGATCGCGTGAGCTTCGATTCGGAAATGCAGATCGTCGACAAGCCGTGTGCCGATTGGGAAGATTTTTGGAAGCTGCCTGCGTTGACCAAGATGGACGACGGTCGTATTCGCGTCACGCTGAAAGGTGAGTTTCCGCGTAATTGCCCGGTGAAGACCGAGATCAGCCTGCTGGATCGCGTTGACTTTGCGGATCGATTGTTTCGCTCCATGTGGGCCGAGTTGGGCGGCACGTGGACGGGTGCTGCGCGCGATGGCGTGACGGCGGCGGACACGCGCGTGCTCGCCGAACATCAGTCGCGCACGCTCGCGGAATTCAATCGCGACATCTTGAAGCGCTCCGACAATCCGATCACGCGGCTAATGTTTTTGACGCTCGGCGCGCAGAGCAAAGTGGCGGCTGATGCGTTACCGCCGTCGCTGCCCACGATTGCGCGCGGCGAGCAGGTGGTGCGGCAATGGTTGCAAGAAAAGAAGATCAACGATGCGGGTTTGGTGCTCGACAACGGCTCTGGTTTATCGCGCACCGAACGCATATCAGCGGCAACGCTTGCAGGCGTACTGCGGGCGGCGAAACAGAGTCGCTGGGCTCCAGAATTTTTGGCTGGATTGCCGATTGTGGGCGTCGATGGTGGCATGCGAAAACGGCTGGCAGACGGTGCAGCGGTAGGCGTTGGCCGCATGAAAACGGGCGGCCTGCGCAATGTGGTTTCAGTGGCGGGTTATGTGCCGGATGTGAACGGCGAGCTGTGCGTGGTCGTCGCGATTCTTAATCACGACGATGCGAAAAGTGCAGTGGGTAAACCGATTGTGGACGCGGTGCTGGAATGGGTGACTCGCGTTGATTCGCGTGCGGTTTTACTGACGAAATAAACTACAAAACCCGCGCGTAATTAGCCCGCACTGCCACCCGATCTCCGCAATCAAAATGCCACCACTCGGTGCCAATGCCGTGAAAGCCGCCGCGACGCATTGCTTCTCGTAGCAAGTGCCGATTGCTTACCTGCTCGTCATCAAGCGCGCCGGCTCGTAAAAATGCAGCCTCCAGCGTGGGATGCGACAACTCGGTCATGTCATCAAACGACGTACCCATGTCGAACTCTTGCCCGTCCGCATCCACCAGCGTCGCATCAATTGCCATACCGAACGAATGAATCGATCCACGCTTGGGAGGGGCGAGATACTCGGTCAGCGGCGTGCCCTCCAGCGCGGCCCACATCGCCTCTTGCACCCGCTGCGGTCGCAGCGCATCGAGCACACATAAATGCGCGCCACGGTGCAGAGTCTGCCGCGCGAGCCAAGCTATCGCCCGCTTTAAGCCCTCAACCGCATCGCGATGCGCCCACGCACAATCAAGTGGCGAATACATGTCGCGTCCCATGAAGTTGGCCGGTGTCGCATAACGCAAATCAACACGCAAATTTGCAACGCTGGACAGCGCGAGAAAGTCAGGATGCGTGGCGATGTGTTCGCAAGAAATGGGCGGCGTCATGGTTAAAAAAGTGAGCTGGTAAACGATCAAACTGAATTATTGCGTCATTGCGAATCACGAAGTTTGCGCATATGTTGGGGAAGTGAAACTGGCTTACAGCTTTTGGCTGAAATGGCTGTTTTATTGGGGCTAAATGCAATTATGAGGAAAAGTCGACTAGTTAAATAAAACAGCGCTAAGCCCAATTAAAATATAGGCGGCAAAGAAAAGCTGTTAAGTAATCTTCGAAAAAAAACAGATAAGTCGCGCCGAAAACCGCATCGAAACTCAGGTTCCTGACGCTAAACTAACAATGGTTCACATTCCTAGTTTCATCAGTTAGATCAGTTGACTTGCACATCGGCACTGATTTTGCTGTTGTGCCCGTGTGGCGGGCGACGTTTCGGTCACTGCCCGTGCGGTTGTAGCGTTTGTTCGGCGTTAATTCATGTTGCAGGCAGGTAGTTTTCCTCAGTGATTACGGATCGTTTCATCGACAATGTTTTGCCAGATCGTGCCGCACCGGAAGTTTCAGGTGTGACCGTGGCTGCCGCCATCGATGAGGCGTGGCAACTCTACCTCTCGCGACCCGAACGCGCCTACGCGCTAGCGCACAAGCTCATTTCGCGCGACGTGACCTCTGCGCGAGGCGAGCATGGCGTCCACTGCAGCGAACTCGGATGGGCGTTTTTGACCCGAGCGCTTGCACAATGTCGGCTGATTGGACAAACGCCAAACGCAAAAAAAATCGCCGCAGATTTCGCATCAGCGGCGCTCAATTTCCGCGCCGAAAACGATAAACGTGGCCTGCGTCTTACCCGGCTCGGCACGGCTGCCATCGCGATGCGGATGGGCCAATGGCCTGCCGCGCTGCGGGAGTTCGAAGCGTTGATCGGTCACTTTGACCTGAACACGCTTGCTGCCGACAATTTTTATTTGTGCTTCGGCCTGTCCACCGCTTATGTCTATCAAGGACGGTTAGAGGAGAGCCTGCGCTTCGGTTACGCCGCGCTGCATCTGGCAGAGCAACTCGATTTGTTTCCTGAGTTCGCTGCCGCCGCGCTGCCACTGGGCGTCGCGTTGATGGCAGCAAAAGATCCCGAGGAAGCCGACGCGGTGCTCGGCGCGGCCATCGCGGTCGCCGTTCAGGCTGACGCGCCAATTCTCGCCAAGGCGCTGCGCAACAATCGTGCCGTGGCTCTACGGCGCATCGGTCGTTTCGAGGATGCGCAAACGCTGCTGGATGAGGTGTTGAGCGATGACTCGCCGATGGTCGGCGGTCAACATTTTGTGCATTACAACGCGGCAGAATTGCATCTGAAACGCGACGATCTTGGGTTGGCAAAAAAGCATTTTGAAATCGCACAAACATTGCTCGCAGCACAAGGCGCATCGGGTCTTGATCTGATCAAACTGCGTCATATCGAAGGCGCAATTGCCAGCCGTGAAGAGCGCCTCGATGACGCCATTGAGGCGTTTCAGCAGGTTGATCAAATGCTGCCCGAAGTCTCCGCGCTTCGTTTTAATGATCGCGCCGAGTGCTACGACGAACTGGCCGACGTGCTCGCGCGCGTCGGACGTCCCGAGGACGCATTTATCGCGCAACGAAAATCGTCTCGGCAGTATCAAGAGAGCCTCGCCGTGGTCAATCGAGTGCGCCGATTTTCGATGCAGGTGCGGGGAGAAATTCAGCAGGTCGCTAAAGATTTGCAACACGAATCGATGGAGCGCCGCAAACTTCAGGCCATCAATTTGCAACTGCGCGAACAGGTCGATCTCACATTGTCCGAGGCCACGCGCCTGCGCGATCAAGTGAGCCACGACAGCTTGACCGGCGTGTTCAATCGCCACTATCTCGACGCCGCGTTACCCAGTTTGCTGCAACTCAGCAGACAATCGGCCACCCCGTTTTCGATGGTGATGATTGACCTCGATCACTTCAAGAAAGTCAATGACCGGCATGGCCACGCGGTGGGTGATGAAGTGCTCATTAATTTCTGCGCACTCGCCCGCGACTGCCTGCGCGGCTCTGACATTGTGGGTCGTTACGGCGGTGAAGAGTTCTACCTTGCGCTGGTTGGATGCGGCACGGCCGCTGCGCAGCAACGCATCGAATCGCTGCTCGCCGCGTACCGTGAACTCAACGTAGACGCCGACGAAATTGATCTCGGTGGACTCACATTTTCTGCGGGCATTGCTGTCTATCCCGAAGACGGTACCGACCTGCGCACGTTGGTCGCGTGTGCGGATCGACGTCTGCTACTCGCGAAGGCGCAGGGCCGCGCGCGGATTGTTTATCGCGAGTCGATGGTTGCCCACTAGCGGATTCGTTCGGCGCAATCAAAAACGGCTCCTGGGGAGCCGTTTTTACGTCACCTGAAGGCTAGGCCGCGACGGTATCCGCCTTTTCCATGAACTCTGGCATTTGGTCGAAGTTCATGTATTTGTAAATTCCCGCGCTTGCCAGCGTCAGGACGCCCATGTCAGCCAGATATTCCGCTTTTGTTGGGATGCGACCAAGCTTCGAACAGATCGCGGCTAACTCCGCGCTGCCCAAGTACACATTGGAGTTTTTGCCCAATCGATTCGGGAAGTTGCGCGTTGAAGTGGACATCACCGTGGCGCCTTCTTTCACTTGCGCCTGATTGCCCATGCACAGCGAGCAGCCGGGCATTTCCATGCGTGCGCCAGCAGTGCCGAAGGTGCCGTAATGGCCCTCTTCACTGAGCTGATGCGCATCCATTTTGGTCGGCGGTGCGATCCACAGTTTGGCGGGCATGTCGCGCTTGCCTTCGAGCAGTTTTGCGGCAGCTCGGAAGTGGCCGATGTTGGTCATGCACGAGCCGATGAACACTTCGTCAATCTGGGCACCTGCGACGTCAGACAAGGTCTTCGCATCGTCCGGATCGTTCGGGCAGCACACGATAGGCTCGGTGATTTCAGCGAGATCAATTTCGATGATGGCTGCGTATTCGGCGTCGGGGTCACTTTTGAGCAATTTCGGATCGGCAAGCCAGGCTTCCATCGCCTTGATGCGACGGGCGATGGAGCGCGGATCAGCATACCCGTCAGCAATCATCGCCTTGAGCAGCACGATATTTGACTTGAGGTATTCGATGACCGGCTCTTTGTTGAGCGCGACGGTGCAACCGGCGGCGCTGCGCTCGGCGGACGCGTCCGCCAGCTCGAAGGCCTGTTCGATTTTGAGATCAGGCAAACCTTCGATTTCGAGAATGCGGCCGGAGAAGAGGTTGATCTTGCCCTGTTTGGCAACCGTCAAATGGCCCGCCTTGATCGCGTACAGCGGAATGGCATGCACAAGGTCGCGCAGCGTAACGCCGGACTGCATGGTGCCTTTAAAGCGCACCAGCACGCTCTCCGGCATGTCGAGCGGCATCACGCCGGTCGCGGCTGCAAAGGCGACGAGACCGGAGCCCGCCGGGAACGAAATGCCAATCGGGAAACGGGTATGGCTGTCGCCGCCAGTGCCGACAGTATCAGGCAGCAGCATACGGTTCAACCACGAGTGGATGATGCCGTCACCCGGACGCAGCGAAATGCCGCCGCGCGTGGCCATGAAGTCCGGCAGCTCGTGATGCATCTTGACGTCAACGGGCTTTGGATAGGCAGCTGTATGGCAGAACGATTGCATGACGAGGTCGGACGAGAAGCCGAGGCAGGCGAGGTCTTTCAACTCGTCGCGCGTCATCGGGCCGGTCGTGTCCTGCGAGCCGACCGAGGTCATTTTCGGTTCGCAGTAAGTGCCTGGACGCATGCCAGTGCCTTCGGGCAAACCGCAGGCACGGCCGACCATTTTTTGTGCGAGCGTGTAGCCTTTGCCGGTGTCCTTCGGTACGTCAGGCAAGCGGAATAGCGTGCTAACGGGCAAGCCCAAAGCTTCGCGTGCCTTGGTGGTGAGTCCACGACCCACGATCAGCGGAATGCGGCCACCGGCGCGCACTTCGTCGAACAGCACTTCGGACTTCACTTGAAATTCAGCGATGATCTTGCCGTCTTTGAGCGCTTTGCCTGCGTACGGCAACAGTTCAACTTCGTCGCCCATATTCATCTGCGTAACGTCGAGTTCAATCGGCAACGCGCCGGCATCTTCCATCGTGTTGTAGAAGATCGGCGCGATTTTGCTGCCGAGGCACACGCCGCCGAATTTCTTGTTAGGGATGAAGGGAATGTCTTCACCCGTGAACCACAACACGCTATTGGTTGCCGATTTGCGCGATGAGCCGGTGCCTACGACGTCGCCAACGTAGGCGACCAGATTGCCCTTGGCGCGCAGGTCGTTGATGAACTTGATCGGGCCGCGCTTGCCGTCTTCTTCCGGCGTGATGCCGTCACGCTTGTTTTTGAGCGTAGACAGCGCGTGCAACGGAATGTCCGGGCGGCTCCAGGCGTCCGGCGCGGGCGACAGGTCGTCGGTGTTGGTCTCGCCTGTGACTTTGAACACGGTGATCTTGATTGACTGCGGCACTTCTGGGCGACTGGTAAACCACTCCGCATCGGCCCAGCTTTGCAGCACATCTTTCGCGTTGGCGTTGCCCTTTTCAGCCTTGTCTTTCACATCGTGAAACTGGTCAAACATGAGCAGCGTTTTCTTCAGACCGGTCGCGGCGATGATGCCGACCACTGCGTCGTCAAGCAAGTCCACCATCGGAGAAATGTTGTAGCCACCGAGCATAGTGCCGAGCAGTTCGGTCGCTTTTTCGCGTGACAGCAGCGGCGTAATCTCTGTGCCGTGTGCGACGGCTGCGAGATAGCTCGCCTTCACTTTGGCCGCGTTATCAACGCCAGCAGGCACGCGATACGTGATGAGGTTAACCAGAAACTCACCCTCGCCACCGGGCGGATTTTTGATGAGTTCGATTAGCTCGGCCACTTGCTTGGCGTTAAGTGGCAGCGGCGGAATGCCAAGCGCTGCGCGCTCTGCAACGTGTTGGCGATAGGCTTCTAGCATCGGTTTTCTCCTGGGAACGTTAGTTATGTGAGTGAGGGCTTGATGACCTTCAAGCCCTTGAAGTAGTCGCGCTTAAATCCGCCGTCGATTGCGAGCAGTGCGGTGCAATCGACCATCGCGTGAGCGCCAATTAAAAAATCACCTTTGAGCGGGCGCGATTTGCCACCACGCATTGCGTAGCTGTACATGCATTGGCCCGCTTTTAGCGCCGCGTCAAACGACATCGAGTGATAGGCGATGTGCATGTCCGACAGCAGCGCTCGAACCAGCGCAGATGTTCGGAAACCACGGCCAATTTCAGCGACGGTTGCCGCGCAAACGACGAGTTCGGTGGTTTGCGCATACTGCATTAGCAACATGACCGCAGCAGGCGCAGATGCCTCACCGTTGGTGATGGCGATGAGGATGTCTGCATCAACTGCGATCATTTCGCTCGTTTCTTTGCGGCGACCGATGGCGTCGCCTTGGGTGTTCGAAGTGCGCGACGCGCTTTGAGCTCAGTCACCGCTTCGTCGTGTGGGAGGTTGAAGATGCGCACATCGTCCGCGCTGCCGGTCCAGGGAAATGGGCGACCGCGCAACTCTTCCATGATTGCGTCGGCCGATAAGCCATTTGACTCAAAAGTACCCACCCATTTCTGAAAATTGGCGGGGATGAGCGATCGACGCAGAGTAACGTTACCGTCGTCATCGACCACGAAATTTAGCTTCGCGCCGGGCGTGAGCCCCATCCGGTCTCGCACCGCTTTGGGAATCACAATTTGTCCGCGCTCGGCGAGGGTCGCTTCGATGATCGTTTCCATATGATTTGTTTATCAGATGCAAAAGTATGATTTTACAGTACGATTTCCTGCTGACTGGAATTTGTCGCGACTGGCACCCGTACCCAGCCCTCCATCAAAACCCGCGCGCTGCGACTCATAACCGCTTTCTTAACTGCCCATTCACCGTTCTCTTGCACTGCTTCTGCACCTACACGAAGCGTGCCAGACGGGTGCCCGAAAACCACTTCCTTGCGCGCTCCTCCGCCCGCTGCCGCGTTGACTAGGGTTCCGGGCACGACAGCGGCCACGGCAATGGCAACGGCCGCCGTGCCCATCATCGCGTGGTGCAGTTTGCCCATCGAAAGTGCGCGTACCACGAGATCAACGTCGCCCGTCCGCACCGATTTGCCGCTGGACGACACGTAATCCGTTGATGGCGCAACGAACGCAACCTTCGGTGTGTGCTGCCGCGTCACGGCTTCGTCGAGAGACTTGATGAGACCCATACGCATCGCACCATGCGCGCGAATCGTCTCGAACTTGGCGAGTGCCTGAGCGTCGCTGTTGATCGCGTCCTGCAATTCGGTGCCGGTGAATCCGATGTCAGCCGCGTTGATGAAGATCGTCGGAATGCCCGCGTTGATCATCGTCGCTTTCAACGTCGCAACGCCCGGCACGACGAGATCGTCAACGAGGTTGCCAGTTGGGAACATCGCACCGCCGCCAACACCGGGTTCCTCGGCAGCCGGATCCATGAACTCCAGCTGCACTTCGGCGGCAGGGAACGTGACGCCATCGAGTTCGAAATCGCCTGTTTCCTGCACCGCGCCGTTGGTCATCGGCACATGCGCGATGATGGTCTTGCTGATGTTCTGCTGCCAGATGCGGATTGTGGCGATGCCGTTGGCTGGAACGCGGGTCGCATCTACGAGCCCATTGGAAATTGCGAAAGGGCCAACTGCGGCAGAAAGATTGCCGCAGTTGCCGCTCCAGTCAACGAATGGTTTGTCGATAGAAACTTGGCCGAACAGGTAATCAACATCGTGATCGGGGCGCGTGCTTTTGGACAGGATCACGGTCTTCGACGTGCTCGAAGTCGCCGCACCCATGCCGTCAATCTGCTTGCCATACGGATCAGGCGAACCGATCACGCGCATTAACAGCGCGTCGCGGGCGGCACCTGCGATCTGGGCGGGCGCTGGCAAATCGCCAAGTTTGAAAAATACGCCTTTGCTCGTGCCACCGCGCATGTAGGTGGCGGGGATTTTGATTTGCGCTGCGTGCGTACTCATGCGGTGGCTCCTTCAAGGAAGTCCTTGGCAAATCGCTGCAAAACACCGCCCGCGTCATAAATCGACACTTCTTCAGCCGTATCAAGACGACACATAACCGGCACCTCAACGCGCTCGCCATTTTTGCGATTGATCACCAGCGTCAGCGTTGTGCGCGGTGTGCGTTCGCCAATGACGTCAAACGTCTCAGTGCCGTCGATGCCTAGCGTCAATCGCGTCGTGCCCGGTTTGAACTCAAGCGGCAGCACGCCCATGCCGATGAGGTTGGTGCGATGGATGCGCTCAAAGCCTTCCGCCGCGATAACTTCCACACCCGCAAGCCGCACGCCCTTCGCTGCCCAGTCGCGCGACGAGCCCTGCCCATAATCGGCGCCCGCGATGATGATCAGCGGCTGCTTGCGATCCATGTAGGTTTCTATCGCTTCCCACATCCGCACCACCGTGCCTTCGGGTTCGATACGCGCGAGCGATCCCTTTTTCACCTTGCCATCAACCATCGCCATTTCGTTCACCAGTTGCGGATTGGCGAACGTTGCACGCTGTGCCGTGAGGTGATCGCCACGATGCGTCGCGTACGAGTTGAAGTCCACCTCCGGCAGGCCCATTTTTGCGAGGTATTCGCCTGCTGCGCTGTCGAGCAGAATCGCGTTCGAAGGCGACAGATGATCGGTCGTGATGTTGTCCGGCAGCACCGCTAGCGGACGCAGGCCGCGCAATGTGCGCTCACCTGCCAGCGCACCTTCCCAGTACGGTGGGCGACGGATGTAGGTGCTCTGTGCGCGCCAGTCGTACAGCGGATTGATCTTCTCCTTACCGGCTGGCGCGAAGGTGAACATCGGGTCATAAACGCGGCGGAAGTGCTCGGGTTTCACGCTGCTCGCCACAATCGCGTCAATTTCTTCGTCACTTGGCCACAGGTCTTTCAGCGTCACAGGCTTCCCGTCTTTGTCGATGCCTAGTACGTCCTTTTCGATGTCGAAACGCACGGTGCCAGCTATGGCATAAGCGACCACTAGCGGCGGCGATGCAAGGAACGCCTGCTTCGCGTACGGATGAATGCGGCCATCGAAGTTGCGGTTGCCTGAAAGCACCGCCGTCGCGTACAAATCGCGGTCGATGATTTCCTTTTGGATCGCTGGATCGAGCGCGCCGCTCATGCCGTTACACGTGGTGCAGGCGAAGCCGACGATACCGAAACCGAGCTTCTCCAACTCCGTTAACAACTTCGCCTCTTCAAGATAAAGCTGAACGGCCTTCGAACCGGGTGCCAGCGAAGACTTGACCCACGGCCTGCGCGTGAGACCGCGCGCGTTGGCATTGCGCGCCAGCAGTCCTGCTGCAATCACGTTCCTCGGGTTGCTGGTGTTGGTGCAACTGGTGATGGCCGCGATGATCACGGCACCATCAGGCATGGTGCCCGCTGACGCAGCGGGCATCGACCATTCGCCCGAGATGCCACGCTCGGCGAGCGCCGTCGTTGGGAGCCGTTTGTGCGGATTCGACGGGCCGGCCATGTTGCGCACGACACTCGATAAATCGAACCTCAGTACGCGTTCGTATTCGGCCGTCGCAAGCGAATCGGCCCAGAGCCCAGCTACTTTCGCATAAGTTTCAACCAGCTTCACCTGCGTGTCCTCACGCCCGGTGAGCTTCAGGTAAGTGATGGTTTGCTGGTCGATGTAGAACATCGCGGCCGTCGCGCCGAACTCCGGCGTCATGTTGGATATCGTGGCGCGATCACCGAGCGTCAGCGCCGTTGCGCCTTCGCCGTAGAACTCAAGGTAAGCGCCGACGACTTTCGAGTTGCGCAGAAATTCTGTCAACGCGAGCACGATGTCCGTCGCGGTGATATTCGGTTGCGGCTTGCCTGTCAGTTCGACGCCGATGATGTCCGGCAGGCGCATCCACGATGCACGACCGAGCATCACGCTCTCAGCTTCAAGACCGCCGACGCCAATCGCGATCACGCCCAACGCATCCACATGTGGTGTGTGGCTGTCAGTGCCGACCAGCGTGTCGGGGAAGGCCACACCGTCCTTTGCATGGACGACGGGCGACATGCGCTCCAGATTGATCTGGTGCATGATGCCGTTGCCCGGTGGAATCACCTCCATGTTTTTGAACGCTTTTTTTGTCCAGTCGATGAAGTGAAAACGATCTTCGTTGCGGCGATCTTCCACCGCGCGATTCTTCGCGAACGCGTCAGGATCGTCACCGTTGTACTCAACAGCCAGCGAGTGATCGACGATCAACTGCGTGGGCACGACAGGGTTCACCTTGGACGGATCGCCGCCCATGTCGGCGATCGCATCGCGCAGACCCGCGAGATCAACCAGTGCGGTCTGCCCCAGAATGTCGTGACACACGACACGCGCCGGGAACCATGGAAAGTCCAGATCGCGTCTGCGTTCGATGAGCTGTTTCAGCGAGTCGGTCAGAGTTGCCGGATCGCAGCGACGCACGAGGTTTTCGGCATGGACGCGTGAGGTATACGGCAACTTGTCATACGCACCCGGCGCGATGCGATCAACAGCGGAGCGCGCGTCGAAGTAGTCGAGCTTTGTGCCGGGAAGTGATTTGCGGTCTATGGCGTTCATGGCAATCGTCAAACTGTCGCCACGTCTTGGCGGAATGGTTTAGAGCTCGACAAGCGCGAATCGGATGACGAGGGACATAGAAGCAATGTGGTGGTAAATACCATCCATCTCAACACGTTCGCAGACGTGGATTTGTTGTCGCACGCTAAGCGCGCGCGACCGCGAAGGCGCGTTCGAAGGTACGTTACTGAGCGAGCAGAAAACTCACGCGTTGCGAAAACTCTTGCCTTGCAGGTTCGCCTTTGGACTTGGCGATGGCGGTCTCTACCTGCTCGCGTAGCGCTAAAAGCTCCGTCGCAGACATCGCGCGCTCGACTTTGAGCAGCAGCATCACGCTGCGCAGCCCCAAGTCTGAGACCGCGCGTACGAACTCCGGATACAGCAGTTTTTGCAACGCCGCTTCGTTGACCGTATGGGTGCCTTGGATCTCTGCTACGTCGGCTATCGGCGCAGCTAACGATGCAGACGGACGCGGTTTCGCCGCCGGGCTTGGTGCGGCAACTCCGTCGGTGGGCACTATCTCGACCAGGCCCAGCTCGGCCAGTCGCGCCAATCCGTCCCGTCCTACGGGCAATTGCGAGCCAAGTTGACTGTATTCCGCCGCAGTCTTGTCGCCATAAATCATCAGCAACAGTGTTCGCAGCGGTGCAGGTAAGTCCACACTGCGGCCTGAGAGTGCCGCGCGTCCGTTGGCGCTTTTTTGAATCCGGTCTCCGGGCTGCATCGTGTGGTTTGACGTAAATCAGACTGATTTTGTAGTCTACGCCGATCAAATGCAAACCTGAAGATTTCATGGAGATGGATTACCCGCGTTGTTGCAGCGGTACAAATACCTGATCTTCCGGCCCGACGTAGTTCGCGCTAGGCCGAATGATCTTTCCGTCGATTCGCTGCTCGATTACGTGAGCCGCCCAGCCGCTGGTGCGCGAAATCACAAACAGCGGCGTAAACATCGCCGTCGGCACACCCATCATGTGATAGCTCACAGCCGAAAACCAGTCCAGATTCGGGAACATTTTTTTGATGTCCCACATCACGGTTTCAAGCCGCTCGGCGATGTTGAACATCTTCATGTCGTTGCGTTCTTTCGACAAATTGCGCGCAACTTCCTTGATCACCACATTTCGCGGGTCACTCACCGTGTACACCGGATGGCCGAAGCCAATCACGACCTGTTTCGCCTCTACGCGCGCCTTGATGTCAGCTTCTGCTTCGTCCGGCGTGTCGTAGCGCTTTTGCGTTTCGAACGCCACTTCGTTCGCGCCCCCATGCTTCGGTCCGCGCAGCGCAGCAATGCCCGCTGTGATCGCGCTGAACATGTCGGAGCCCGTGCCCGCGACCACCCGCGCTGCGAAGGTCGACGCGTTGAACTCATGCTCCGCGTAGAGGATCAGCGACACATGCATCGCCTTGACCCACGATTCGGGAGGCTTCACGCCGTGCAGCAAGTGCAGAAAATGGCCGCCGATGGAATCGTCATCGGTCTCCACATCAATGCGCTTGCCGTTGTGACTGAAGTGATACCAGTACAGCATCATCGAGCCGAGCGACGCCATGAGCTTGTCGGCAATGTCCTTCGCGCCCGGATGATTGTGGTCATCCTTCTCGGGCGACACGCAACCGAGCACAGACACGGCCGTGCGCATCACGTCCATCGGGTGCGCGCTCGGAGGCAACTGCTCCAGCGCTACTTTCACCGAGGCCGGAATGCCGCGCAGGGATTTCAATTTGGTCTTGTAGCCTGCGAGTTCGGCGATGGTTGGCAGCTTGCCGTGAACCAGCAGATACGCAATCTCTTCAAACTCGCAAACATCTGCGATATCCAGAATGTCATAGCCGCGATAGGCCAGATCGTTGCCGGTGCGACCCACGGTGCAGAGCGCGGTGTTGCCTGCCGTTGTGCCCGAGAGGGCAACGGATTTTTTGGGTTTAAAGGCTCCGGCGGGAGCGGCGGTTTCAGTCATTTCGTTTCTCCGTAGGGTGCTATCTCATTGCACCTAAATTGATACCAACCAACATTGTTCTTTGCGGGGGTGATGCCATGAATCGCACCCCACGTCAATATCAGTTCGCTAGTTAATTTCGCGCCACTCGTTTGCCAAGCAAGACAGCGAGAATAGTGAAAAGAGAAATATCGTGGGGGCGGTAATTAATGCGCGTGTGACACAGCTCTTTATCGAACGGCGCGGTTTAAGTTGAGTTCCGTAGGGTGGGCACCCCGTGCCCACCAAATAGTTGCTTCCGAACCATGGCTCTTGTTGCAACGCTCGGTGGGCGGAGGCCGCCCACCCTACGAATCTTGTCTTCATTTCTTCGCCGCAAACAGCGCATCAAGGTGCGACTCAAACGCGTGATAACCAATGCGGTCGTATAACTCATCGCGCGTCTGCATGGTGTCGACGACGTTCTTCTGATGTCCGTCGCGGCGGATCGCCTGATACACGTTCTCCGCCGCCTTGTTCGCGGCGCGAAACGCGGACAGCGGATACAAAACAATTCCGCAGCCTGCGCTCTTCAATTCTTCTACCGTGAACAACGGCGTCTGACCAAATTCCGTGATGTTGGCGAGCACCGGCACCGGAGCCCCGCTGGGCGATGCTGACGCCACCGCGTCGACGAATTTGCGATACGTCGGCAGGTCGTAGGCGGCTTCGGCGAAGATGCCGTCGGCACCGGCTTCTACGCACTTGATGGCGCGCTCAATGGCGGCGTCTACGCCGTGAACCTGAATGGCGTCTGTGCGGGCGATCAGGAAAAAATCAGGATCGGTTTTGGCGTCGGCGGCGGCCTTGACGCGGTCGACCATTTCGTCGGTGGTGACGATCTCTTTGCCCGGCCGATGGCCGCAGCGCTTGGCACCGACCTGGTCTTCTATATGACAGGCTGCTGCGCCGAATTTGATGAGTGATTTGACAGTGCGTGCGATGTTGAAAGCGCTCGGGCCGAAGCCGGTGTCGATGTCCACCATCAGCGGCAAATCGCAAACGTCGGTGATGCGGCGCACGTCGGTGAGCACGTCGTCGAGATTGTTGATGCCGAGGTCGGGCAGGCCTAACGAGCCCGCCGCCACGCCGCCGCCCGAGAGGTAAATCGCCTTGAAGCCCGCGCGCTTGGCGAGCAGAGCATGGTTGGCGTTGATGGCGCCGATCACCTGCAATGGCGATTCGGTTTTGAGGGCGGCGCGGAATGCGGCACCGGACGATTGCACAGACATCAGCTTTTCCTTCAACGCCCCATTGCAATGGGGCTAAGTGCGGAATTACCCGCTTATCGACTATTCAGGTTTTTAGTGTATAGCCCCATATTTATTGGGGCTTACACGAAAAAGCTGTATCTCTTTTCGCACCGCATTGCAACGCGACTCCATCCTTCTCGTCGCCCCTGCGAAAGCAGGGGCCCAGCGACTTTTGATGGCAGTCGCACCGCCGTCCAAAGTCACTGGGTTCCTGCCTGCGCAGGAACGACGAAATATTTGTCGCCTATCTGACCAAGCTATGCCAACAAATGCGCCACAGCGTCACGCTCGTCAGTCAGCTCCTTCAACGTTTTGTCCATGCGGGTACGGCTCGCCTCATCGATTTCGATGCCGGCAACCCGGGTGTATTCGCCGTTGGCGCAGGTGACGGCCACGCCGTACTGGATGCCTTCCGGAATGCCGTAGCTGCCGTCGGATGGCACGCCCATGGTGACCCATTCGCCGTTGGTGCCGAGGGCCCAGTCGCGCATGTGGTCAATCGCTGCGTTGGCGGCTGAGGCGGCAGAGGACAGGCCGCGCGCTTCGATAATCGCTGCGCCGCGTTTGCCGACCGTGGGAATGAACGTGTCGTTGTTCCACGCATCATCAACCTTGCTGCGGAGCGCCACGCCATTGGCGGTTGCAAAGCGGATGTCCGGATACATCGTCGGCGAATGGTTGCCCCACACGACCAGTTTGCGGATGTCGGCTACGGCGACGCCGGTCTTGGCGGCGAGTTGCGACAGCGCGCGGTTGTGATCGAGGCGCAGCATTGACGTGAAGTTTTTCGCTGGTAGATCAGGGGCGGATTTTTGCGCGATGTAGGCGTTGGTATTCGCTGGATTGCCGACTACCAGAACTCTGACGTTGCGGCTGGCCACGGCGTTGAGTGCCTTGCCCTGAGCCGTGAAGATGGCACCGTTGACGGCGAGCAGCTCGGCGCGCTCCATGCCGGGGCCGCGTGGACGTGAACCCACCAGCAGTGCGTAATCCGCGTCCTTGAACGCCGTCATTGGGTCGCCGTGCGCTTCCATGCCGACCAGCAGCGGGAACGCGCAGTCGTCCAACTCCATCATCACGCCCTTGAGCGCTTTTTGTGGACCTTCAACCGGAACTTCGAGCAGTTGCAGGATGACGGGTTGATCTTTGCCGAGCATTTCGCCGGAGGCAATGCGAAACAGGAGGGCGTAGCCAATTTGGCCAGCGGCGCCGGTGACGGCTACACGAACGGGGGCTTTCATTTCTCGATTTCCTTTTTCTGGAGCGCGTGGGTACGCAACAATGTGCTTGACGGTGAAAACCCTTAATTCTCGCGCAAACAGCTGAGACGGTCCGTTCGTCGAGGGGTTGTCAATGATTTGTCAATGTTGCGCTGCGCAATTGTC
>ENA-OBLH01000107-OBLH01000107.1-metagenomes-genome-assembly--contig:-NODE-107-length-29100-cov-3.41577_pt1 | contig 29100 bp, 26 predicted proteins | sample MGYA00153382_OBLH01 | MGnify analysis MGYA00153382
AACTATTACCACTGTCCTACAGGAAGACTTAGGCTAATTAATCTCTATCGATGGACTTTGCTCTTGTAGCTACGATTTTAACCGCCCAAGGAACTATATTCATGAAAAATCTACTGAGTTTTCGGGGAGCAGCATTGATAGAAACTCTGCAATTAATTGCCGATCCCATTAGCTTTTTAGATCACTATCATCAGAAATTTGGTGATACTTTCACTGTGCCAGTTTTGGGGATTAATTCTCCTCCAGTAATTTTCTTTAGTTCCCCAGAGGCAATTAGAGAAATCTTCGCCATTCCTAGTGAGCAATTTGATTTTACCCGAGCAACCCATGTATTTCGCCCCTTAATGGGGGATAGCTCGATCGTACTCCAAGAAGGGCGATCGCACCAACGTCTCCGGCAATTACTTTTGCCTCCTTTCCACGGTGAGAGAATGCGTTATTACGGAACTACGATCGAGGAAATTACAACAAGAGTTACCGCAAAATGGCAGACAAAAGAAGTAATCTCTTTACCCCAGTACCTGCCAGAAATTACCCTAGAAATTATTCTCCAAATAGTATTTGGTTTAAATTTAGGAGAGCGTTATCAACAAATTAAAAGCCTCTTAACTGAATTATTAGAAAATGCGACTAAACCATTATTTTCTAGTTTATTTTTCTTCCCCCCCCTGCAACAGGATTTAGGAGCAAGGAGTCCTTGGGGTCATTTTATCCGGCGGAGAGCAGAGATCGACTGCTTAATCTACGCTGAAATTGCCCAACGCCGCCAAGATTTTCATCCCGATCGCACCGATATTCTCACTCTTCTTCTCTCTGCCAAAGATGAAACTGGAGCATCTATGAGTGATATAGAGCTACGAGATCAACTAGTTTCCTTACTTCTATTGGGTTATGAAACTACTGCTGGTTCCCTAGCTTGGGCATTTTATCTAATTCATCGTCATCCCTTAGTTTTGGCTAAATTACGATCAGAACTATCTGGAATGGGAGAACAGCCAAATCCTGAAATCATTGCTCAGTTGCCCTACCTAAATGCCGTCACCCAAGAAATCCTGCGTTTACACCCGATCGCTCTGATTGGTACTCCTAGAATGACTAAAGAGCAGATGAATATTAACCAGCAAATCCTAGAACCCGGAGTAATTGTCATCCCCTGCATTTACCTTGCCCACCAACGGCAGGCTACCTACCCCCAGCCAAGGGAGTTTCAACCAGAGCGGTTCCTCTCTCAAAAATATTCCCCCAACGAATATCTGCCCTTTGGAGGCGGGGCTAGGGGTTGTATTGGTTCTGCCTTTGCTATGTATGAAATGAAGCTAATTATTGCTAATATCCTGACGAGATTTAACCTAGAATTAGTCGATCGCAAACCTGTTAAACCAGTCCGCCGGGGAATTACGATCGTCCCCTCTGGCAAACTAAAAATGTTTGTGAAAACTATTTAACGTGAGTTCGGGTTAAGCCCCTAATCTGTCATCTACAGCAATTTGTGTTCAGATAAGTAGTAAGAAAAACCCTCTAAATCTCCCTTTCAAAGGGAGACTTGAAGATCAAGATCGTAGCTTACTAGATTACACTCTGCTGTAGGAACTAGAAAAGTGCTGTATATCAAGATTGGGATAGCAAAAAATTAACTGCATCTTGAAGAGTGGGCATGATTAAATCTGGTTGATGCTGTTCCAGTTGGTTGTGATTTCTAATCCCACATAAAACCCCTATTACCTTTACCCCGTGAGTTTTAGCCGCAATAATATCTGCTTCCGTATCTCCCACCATCCAAGTACTAGTGGCAGGGGCGAGTTTTTTGATTGCTTGCTCCATCAGAAGGGGTTTATCCTTGGTATCGCCGGTTTTTACATAATCATTACCCAGACAGTAGCGATTTTGGGGAGGAAAAAAGCGACGCAGATCGGTACGATCGAAGGCCTCATCTAATTCTCTTACCCGGCGCATAGTCATGACTACAATATCTATCCCAGCATTTTGAGCAGCTTCTAGAGCCGGAATGGCCTCTGGTTGCAGACAATCATGGCTGAGATAGGGCATCGTGTGGACTGTCTGACGGCGGAGGTGGGCAAAGTCCTTAAGCTGGGATGGTGACAAACCAGAAAGTCTGGCGATTTCAGTTTCCGGGATTTGCGATCGCTTCAACGCCCAAAACTCTGCTTTGGGTAATTTCCTAACTTCTTGTCCGGGGGAACGCATTTTTTCGAGACAAAATTGATAGACTCGATAGTAGCGTTCTGAAACGTCCATAATGGGACCATCAAAATCGGTAATAAGTCTCTGCATGGGGGAAGGAGAAATTATCGAGTAACTCAGAGGAGATAGATTAGTATTCTTGTTCTACAGCCATAGTAGCCCTCAAGGGAGTTGGGGAATAATCTCTGGGGAGTAACAATGGGCTTAAGCCCATTGCCTGCCTTAACTAGATTATACAACTTGAGGTAGTCCCATACTATAGTTCAGGACTCGACTATTGAGATTGTAGCTAACTTCCCCATTTTGCAATAGAGTGCGGATAAAGTGTTCTAAATCCGAACCGATCCGGCGGAGATTATATTCGGTTAAATCTTCTCCGTCGTACTCGCTGACTAGGGCATCAAACTTTTGATAAACCTTTTGCAGACTAGCCTCTGGCCAAGTTAATTCATTGTCAGGATCAATATCTAAGGTCAAGATTTGATCATTGGGGACAAATTCGTTGTCTTTGATTTCGGCAGTAAAAATATGGACGTGGCGGGTTGTGGACTTGAGTAGCATAAGATTTGACTTGATTGATAGTGTATTCTCAAAATTTCAGATACTTCTAAAATTGTAAACTTGGTTGCTCAAATTAAGTACTTAGATAGCAGCTTTAATCATGCCAGTTTGTCGAGCATAAGCAAAGATACCTCCCGCATCAATGACGGGTTTGATTTCCCCTAGGGGTTTGAGGCTGTAGGTTTTATCTAAGGTATGGTTGATAATTTGATTGTTGTCAAAGTCAATGGTGACTTCTTGCCCAGTTTGGAAGATTTCACAGAGGCGATCGACCGATTCCCAAGGATACAATTCCCCGGTGGCAGAGCAGTTACGGAAGAAAATCCGGGCATAGGAAAGGGCTACGACAATTTCGACCCCGGCAGCTCCTAGGGCGATGGGGGCATGTTCTCTAGAGGAGCCACAACCGAAATTCTCCCCCGCAATGATAATCGGGTACTGGGTTTTCATTTCTCCTTCACGCATGAACTTGCCGTAGCGATCGGGCAAGCCAATCATGGCATAGCTGCCCAATTTTTCGTACTCATCGGGCTTGGAAGGCACAAGGGTCAAGTATTCCGCCGGAATAATTTGATCCGTATCAATATTGTCATCAAGGATAAAAATCCGCCCACTTACTGTTTTTGTCATAGCACTAAATATTTTTTTACATATTTTTGCTGGATCTTAAGCGATAAATACAGCGATCGCAATAGTTGAATAGCTTACGAAAAATACAGTTATTATCCAAACTACCTAGTAAACCAGAGAATTAAAATTCCAAATACGAGACGATACCAGATGAAAACCCAAGTGCTTTGTTTTTTTAGATAACCCAAGAGCCAAGCGATCGCCCCATAGGAAAATATCGCTGCGGAGACAGTCCCGATCGCTAGAGGCAGGATTTCCCCCTTAAGTAGAGGGTCTGTGATCACTCCTTTTAATTCCACCAAGCCCGCTAAAGTAATTGCTGGAATCCCCAACAAAAAGGAAAATCTGGCTGCTGCTGCCCGTTCAATGCCCATAAATAAACCGGCAGTGAGGGTAGAGCCGGATCTGGAGACTCCGGGGACTAGAGCCATGGCCTGAGCTAAACCCATGATGATGCCAGTTTTTGTGCCTAATTTTTCGTAGGTTAATTCTCGTTTCCCTAACTTTTCGGCTAATCCTAAGAAAATAGCCATGACGATCGAGGCAAGGGCGATGGCCGGCAAACTCCGCAGGGGAGAATTATCAAAATCAGGAATTAAAACCTTGATTAATAAGCCAAAAAATACGATCGGCAAAGTTCCCAAAAATATACCCACCGCAATCCGTAAATCTTGGGACTCCTGAAATGCCACCTGCCCCACTTCAGGCAAACTCATAGGAGTCGGGGCAGTTTCCTGCCGTTGGTAAGCTCTTACTAGGGCGGCGATCGCTCCTAAGATAATTTGCTGAATATCTGCCCAGAAGTACCACAACACTGCCGCAATGCTGCCCAGTTGAATCACCGCAGTGAAGCCTACCCCCGGATCTCCCCATCCCAAAGCCACAGGAATTACCTTCAGATGGGCAGTACTACTAATGGGTAAAAATTCTGTTAAGCCTTGGACTATTCCCAGCACGATTGCTTGCCAAATATTCATCTGGGTAACTCCCGTCGTTGTTACCACCCTTTCTGCGGCCTGAGCTAAGGAGCCACCACCCACCACTAATCCCATCCCTGTAGCGATCGAAGCTGTGGTTGCCACAATCGCCAGCCAGTACTTGCCCTTCATAAATTTATTTAGAGGATTTATTAATTCAGATTCCTTAATTAGTACTACCACACCATTTCAAATTCGGTAATATTTTTAATCACGTTTTTAGATATTGAGCCTGCTGCCAAAACCTACAGCACTTTTCTAGTTCATGGGTTACAGACAAGGAGCTTAAGCCCCTTGTTTTCTAGGTAGAATATGGCTTCCTATACCTGCTGCAAAGTGCTGTAAGTAGAGACGCAAAGCCTGCACCATTAGCACCATTAATAGATTATGAAGATTTTGCCTTAAACTTGTTGGCTAAGTATCCCCCCTAGAGGGATATTTATGACTAAAATAGACAGGAATATGTAAAGATAAGTGAAGAATATTAAAACCTTTATGCTTAACAACTCTTTTTTTTCCGTTGCTCCTACTTCCATAGCCTTTAATCCTGATTCTCTAAATCCTGATTCTCTAAATCCTGATTCTGACATCATTGCTCCGGGGAAATTTGCACGATGGCAAGTATTTACAACAGCAGCTTTTTTAGTTTCTGTTCCAGTCTTTGTTCAAGCTCCCCTTGTCCGGCAGTTTCCTCTCCTTAGTCTTGCTCTAACCATCTTTTGGGTAGCTGGAGGATGCTGGCTCTACCAACGTCCTCAAAGTAAGGTTTGGGGAGATTTGCTTTTGGGGTTTAGCTGGAGTTGGTTGGCGGGGACAATCTATTGGGGATGGCTGCGTACCGAACCCTATTGGCATTTACCTGTAGAAGCGATCGGTCTACCCTTCGGCTTGTGGTGTCTATGGTTTGCCCGCAAAAGTAATCTAAAGAATATTTCTCAAGAGCAAGATATTAACCTTAACAAAAATCATAGAACAGAATTTTTGGCGATCGGGACTTGGTTTTATTTTGGTTCTTTATGGGGAACTGCCCTGACGGATGGATATTTTTATGTAAATAGTCTCATTCCCTACTGGCGGGCTGTCATGGCTCAAGAGCCTTCTCTAGCGGCTCCCATTCTCCACCAAGCGATCGCCCAAATTAATAACCCCCTAGGCTGGATTTCTGCCCTAACGTTATTCTGTCTATTACTAGCCACAGGACTTCATCCCCTGAAACAAAGTAATTTAGCTCAATGGGCTTTTAGTGGGGCAATATTAAGTACTATTCTGGTAGATGGTCTATTTTGGCTGGTTGCGGCGATCGCTTGAAAACCTCTCCAAGGTGACCTGAAAACGACCGAATTGTGAGATCAACTCTTTTAACATTGCCAATTAGTTCCCAATTAGTTGTTAAATTAATTGCGAAAGCGGAAAATCAATGGGCAACAAAGAGACTGCTAGAGCTACAATTCGAGATAGTGCATAAATTACTATATTTATGCCTAATTTAACCTAATTAAGTTAACAACTTCCCCCTAAGGCAGTGCAGTCCACTCCAGTTCATCCCTACTTATTGCTGTATACCGACTCAGGTAAAAGATACCTGCCTTTGGTCGGCGGAAATTGTTGGACTTTTGGTCGCAATGAAGATAACAACTTTGTGATCACTGACCGCTGGATTTCTCGGAACCATGCCATGCTCCAAGTGACAGAAACAGGAGAGTTTTATCTAATTGACTTGGGCAGCCGCAATGGTTCTTTTATTAATGGTCGCCGGGTGAGTATTCCTGTTACTCTACGGAATGCCGATCGCATCACCTTTGGCCAGACTGAATTAGAATTTCATACCCCTGCTCATCGGGTTGCTCTAGATGCCTCTAACCCTGATGAAGGGGACACTTCCACCCTCCATGTACGGCGGTTGATGTCGGTCATGGTAGTGGATATTCGTAATTTTACAGTCCTCACTCGCCAGCTAGATGAAAATATTCTTTCTACGGTCATTGGGACTTGGTTTGCGGAAGTAGGCAAGATCATCAAGGAACATGGTAGCTGGGTAGATAAGTATATCGGTGATGCTGTAATGGCTATCTGGTTCCATCGGCATCAGGGCGTGACTAATGAAGAAATGCTCCACATCCTTGAAGCCGTAAGTGCCTTACATAGAGCTACAGATAAACTAAGTAGCCGCTACGATTTACCTTTTCCCCTGCGGATTGGTACGGGGTTGAATACGGGCTATGCCATGGTTGGGAATACGGGCAGTGGCGATCGCCCAGACTATACAGCGATCGGGGATACGGTTAATGCTGCTTTCCGCTTAGAAAGCTCTACTAAACAGCTAGGTTTAGATATCTCCCTAGGGGAAAGTACTTACAGCTATATTCTCAATTTAGGTAAGCCCAATCAAGGCTTTGAACAACATATTGTGCATCTTAAGGGCTACGAAAAACCCACCATTACCTATGCCGGAACTTACTCTGATCTAGATGAATTTATTCAGACCTACAAACCTCTAATTTCCGAGAAGGATCCGACCTTATAATTACGGTAGTTCACCTGTATCTGGCTTGGCCGTGTGGGGCAGACCCCAGCCAAGTTTTTCCCGGAGGATGCGGAAAAATTCGGGCGATCGTAATCTAATAAATTTTGCTTTGTAGGGAGATTTTTCTAGATATACCGTGTCATCGGGCAAAACATAGCAACCACCATTGCCATCTACTACTAAAACTAATCGATCGAGGTTTACGGGAAAAATCGCCACCGGCTCACTATCAGAAAATACTAAGGCTCTGGAGGCCAAGGAGTGAGGACAGATGGGAACTAGCTGAAGCACAGGGACATTAGGGGCGATCACTGGCCCCCCCGCACTGAGAGCGTAGGCAGTAGAACCCGTGGGGGTAGAAATAATCACACCATCAGCCGCAATATCCACCGGGGTATGACTACCCACCTTCACTTCAAAATGGCACATACTAGTTAGGGGTTCTCGGTGCAATACCATCTCATTCAAAGATAAAGCCTCCCACATCAGCCATTCACCCCGGTACACTTGCACTGTTAACATGCCCCGCTCTTCAATTTCATAAGCCCCCGCCATCACGTATTCTAGGGCGATCGGTAAGTAATTGAGAGAGGATTCTGTCAAAAAACCCAAGTGACCAGTATTTACCGTCAGGAGGGGAATTCCCCAAGGAGCAACCTGGCGGAAAGCTGAAAGAACTGTCCCATCTCCCCCCAGGACGATCGCAAAGGTCATTTCAGAATCAAATCCAGCCGGGGCAAGGGTATCGATCGGGCTATGGCAGACTGGGCGATCGGGATGAGAATAGCCCAAAATACCCCCGGCTCCAGTGGTGCTAATTACTTCCCAACCCAAATTGGTGAGCTTGTCTTGGAGTTCTACCGCCACTTGACAAGCCACAGGTTTCATATCGTTGTAAATGATGCCGACTTTTGGCACTGTGATAATTTAAAGAATTAAAGTTAACTAATATTTAGGACTACTTAGACATAGGACTCTTTTTTGCCTTGGCTTTCTTTTTGGCTTTATTTTTTTCAAACTCAATTTCCTTAAGTTTTTTCATGATCCGACTGAAGTATTCCTTAAAGTAATTTTCAAGGGTAGTAGTTTCTTCAGCATTCAGCCCAAAAGTTTCATACACCTCTGCCATCGGTGCATCAAGAGTTTTGCCACTAGCGATTACTTCCGTAAACGCTAGGCGATCGGCCACATTCCAGCCCCATTGAAAGAATCCTACCAATCTTCGCATTCCCCGCAAAACTCCCAAGGGCATCCGGGCGATCTTGGCAGTTTTATCTGAGAGGCGTTCACAGAGGCGGATAATTTCATCGGCACTCCAAGCTCTCGTCCCCACGATCGGGAAAGTTTTCTTTTCTGTAGCCGGAGTACTCAAAGCCCGAATAGCAAATTTAGCAATATCTTGGGTATCCATATAGGCGATCGCCGAGCTAGTCCCGGTAATCCAAACTCCCTGATTATCAAGAATCGGGATGGCATACTGACTAATCAACCCCTGCATAAAGCCACAGGGCTGGAGGATTGTATAGTTCAATCCAGATTCTGCCAAAAATAGCTCCGTACAGCGTTTGATCTCCATTAGGGGAACTTCCGGGAAATCTTGATTGCTAAGAATAGAAAAGAAGATAAAGCGATCAATTCCAGCTTTTTTAACTGCTTGGATCAACGCCACCTTCCCATCCCAATCGACCTTTCTGATGCTAACGGAATCCGTAGCCCGAGAAGTTGCCGCATCGATTACTGCCTCAACTCCTTCTAAAGCTAGGGGCAGACTTTCGGGGTAGCATAGATCAGCATTGATCAATTCAGCCCCCCATTCCTTGAGAAACATTGCTTTATTGCCGCCCCTAACAAGGCATCTGACCTGATGTCCATCATCGATCGCTCGGCGTACCACCTGCCTGCCCAAGGTGCCAGTCGCACCAACTACAAGTATTTTCATTAATAGGTTACTTATTCAAAAATCTTAAAATTTATTGGCTAAAACTGTAGCTAGGTCTAAGCATAAGTTGAGAACCTAGGTCTTATTTCCGGGTTGTCTGGGCCTAAACTATTCTTCGCCGCCTTGCATCTTCAACAAAAAATAACCTAAGCCAATACCCACAAAAATTAGGGAAAAGGACAAAATTCCGGCGTTGAGCATTTCTGGATTCATGGTGATTTTACTCCCAGTTAATAATTTTTTGTTAGTCCTAAAAAGATAATAATTTTTTGGTCAGGGATGTCCCCCACAGCGCAGGAAATATCCTTTGCTAGTACCAAATTTTTTAGGCGATAATTGAAAAAAGTTTCATAATCTCTACTAAGATACCAGTTATATGAGTAAAATTAAACATTTCTTTACAGGAAATTTTTCTACCTGTATTGATTGTTCTAGGGGTAAAGACGCAAGGCCTTGCGTCTTTACTAGATATAGCCTAGAGGCAGGAGTCAAGAACTCAACTAACTAAACCAAACCTATGTCCCTAATCTCCAAAATAGTTATTCCTGTGGGAGACCCCGCTGGTATTGGCATGGAAGTAGTCCTCAAGGCAGTCGCAACGGTGTCTAGAGATTACCAGATAACTTTGGTCGGTACTAAAAAGCTCCTAGAACAAACCTACAAGGATTTGCCCCACCAAGGTTTAGCAGACCCAGCTAATTTAGAAATTATAGATGTGCCTCTAGGTATAGAAACCAAGATTACTCAAGGGGTAGGTAATGCTGCTAGTGGTGCGGCTAGTTTTGCTTACCTCCAAAGGGCGATCGCCTGTACCTTAGCCGGAGAATTTGCCGCGATCGTCACTGCCCCTATTGCCAAATCTGCCTGGAAATTAGCTGGTCATAATTACCCCGGCCAAACAGAAGTCTTGGCTGAGGCGGCGGGGATTGATCGCTATGGCATGTTATTTGTCGCTCGATCGCCCCATACTGGCTGGCATCTCCGTACGCTCTTAGCTACTACCCATATTCCCCTGTCTCAAGTTTCGGCAACCCTGACTCCAGAATTAATGTCCCGGAAATTAGACCTTTTAATAAAATGTCTGGAGCAAGATTTTGGCATCCGGCAACCCCGGATTGCGATCGCTGGGTTAAACCCCCACAGTGGCGAGGCGGGGCAGTTAGGAACTGAGGAGATTGCATGGTTAAATACTTGGCTTCAATCCCAGCAAGAAAAATATTCCCAAGCTACCCTTGAGGGATTAATTCCCCCGGATACCATGTGGGTGAAGCCCGGCCAGGCATGGTATGGTGCTGTTTATGGTAATAATTCTAGTAAAAAGCCAGTCCAGACCCATGATGCCTATCTCGCTCTTTATCATGACCAGGGGTTAATTCCGGTCAAACTAATGGCGTTCGATCGGGCTGTCAATACTACTATTGGCTTACCCTTCGTTCGTACCTCTCCAGATCACGGCACTGCCTTTGATATTGCTGGCCAAGGTATTGCTAATGCCCAGAGTATGCAAGCAGCCCTAGAACTAGCCGCCACCTTGGTTGTCTTGAACAATCCCTAAAGAAAACTAACTGCTGCTAGTTGCTGTCATGTCTAAAGGCATATCCTCAGACTTCTCTAGGAAAATTAGAGCTAATTAGGAAAATTGGAATTTGGCACTTAGCTGATTAAGTGGCTGAACTAGCTCCAGCTTAATTGAAGAATTGCTGGTTTGGTTGTAGATTTTGCTAAGTTAGGGTCAACTGCTATATTCTAGGATTACTGTTATGCCTAAAATACCTAAACTTAGAATACATAAAAATATATTTCATCTGCAATTATGACCACTTCCCTTAATCAAATTGAAACAGAACTAACCAGCCTCCAAAAATCTGCCCTAGAGGCGATCGCCCTCCTCAGCGACTTGGAGGCTCTAGAGCAGTTGCGAGTAAATTATCTTGGTAAAAAAGGGCAACTATCTGTGGTGCTACGGGCGATGGGGCAGCTAGGAGCAGACGATCGTCCCCGGATTGGAGCCTTGGCAAACGAAGTTAAAGAAGCTCTGCAAACCCAACTAGAGCAAAAGAAAACCCAACTACAAACCGCCGCAATTCAGGCACAGTTAGCCGATGAAACCATTGATGTGACTATGCCCGGTATCTTCCGTCCCCAAGGGCAAGTCCATCCTCTAACTGGCATGATCGATCGGGCGATCGATATCTTTGTGGGTCTGGGTTATACCGTGGCCGATGGCTCAGAAATGGAAACCGACTACTACAACTTTGAGGCCCTCAACACGCCCCCGGATCATCCTGCTAGAGATATGCAAGACACCTTCTACCTGCCCGATGGTAATCTCCTGCGGACTCACACCTCCGCTGTGCAGATTCGCTACATGGAAGAAAACGACCCCCCCATCAGGATTGTAGCTCCCGGACGTTGCTACCGCCGAGATACCGTCGATGCCACCCATGCTGCCGTATTCCATCAGATTGAGTTATTAGCTGTAGATGAAGGATTGACCTTCACGGATCTCAAAGGGACAATTAAAGAATTTCTCCGGGAAATGTTTGGAGATTTGCCCATCCGGTTTCGGACTAGCTATTTTCCCTTTACCGAACCTTCAGCAGAAGTAGATGTGCAATGGCAAGGCAAATGGCTAGAAGTATTAGGCTGTGGCATGGTGGATCCCAATGTCCTTAAGGCAGTAGGTTACGATCCAGAAGTTTATACTGGATTTGCCGCCGGGTTTGGGGTAGAGAGATTCGCGATGGTCTTGCACCAGATTGATGATATCCGCCGGTTCTATAATAGTGATCTGCGTTTTTTACGGCAGTTTTAAAAGTAGGGTGGGTATTGCCAGCCCTTCGATAGCTAAAAACCTCTGGCAGGGCTGACTTCCAACACCCCATTGGCTTTAAAAACTACCTGAAATTTTCCTGTAGGTTGATTAAGTACCTCCGTAGGATTAGTACTTGCTTTTAGTCCCCGGAGAGGCGTTTGTTCAACGTAGTCAAAGGCGGGTTGATTTAGGGGTTCAAAATCAACTATTTTGCCCTGCTCTGTTAGGGAAACTCGATAGTTTAGGTCTGCTGGATAAGTGGGGGTAGTTTTCCAGCTATCCCGGAGAGTTTGCACCAGTCTTTGGTTGAGGTCAGCGAGCTTCTCTGGGGCGGTGATTTCAGGAGTAGTACTAGTAGGTTCGCTATAACCCCGCCAAGGACTAATTTGGAGTACTCCTCGTTTGGTAAAAACTACTCGAAATTGAGCGATCGGCACAGTACTGCCAGCCGTAGCTAGGGTAGATAATCCTGCTGTAGATAGCAAACTAGCCAAGGGAGTCTTCGCTACCCCATTACTGGAAGCCTGATCTACTGGTTTATAGGCCACTAGAGAGCCGTCTTGTAAAACTCCTACTTGGTAGGTACTATCCTCGGAGAAATCACCCCGATTCTGCCAACTTTGAGATACTTTATCGTAGATAGTTTTTTGGAGTAGACGCAACTGCGCTGCATCAGTAATTTCTGGGGTACTGGTTAGGAGTTTTTCCAGGTCTTCCGCCTTGGGGGAGGGAATGGGGGAATTTAGGGCGGTAGGAGTTACTGTAGGAGTGGGAGTTGCTGGGGGTGCTGTTGGGGTTGGGGAAGCACCGGGTGTCATTGTGGGGCTAGGAGATGGGGGCGTAGTCTGACCAGCATTATTAGGATTAGAACTATTCGTCTCGACGGGTTTGGGTAGGGGGGCAGGGATCAGGAAAAAAGCGATCGCCGCTAAACTTAAACTAGAAATTCCTAATAAAACAGGGATCGATCGCTTGGCTAGGGGTTCTTCTGGATGCCAGAGACGACGGGGCAAAGGCTCAAGGGGAACTATCACATCGGGGAGAGTATAGTTATCAACTAAGAATTGATCCACTGCCTCCACGAGGTCAAATAATTGGACTGTAGTTAGATCAATGTGCATTTTACCCACAGTGGGGTCTTCTTCCGTAGCTGCTGCGAGGGTCAAACGGTGGAGATCCTGCGGAGGTAATTTCGATAGTTCTACCTCGGATTTAACTAATTTCTGGCTCCGGGGATAGGTAATAGGAGAAAGAAATTCTTGGGCGTAATGACTAACAGACCGGACTAGGCTTTCCAGAAATTGTTTGCCACCACTCATAGATTGATCACAGTGGGCGAAATAGCATTCTGCGTTTAAAAGAATTGACATCACCGGGAAGGCCTCTAGGGATTTGCCACTGCTATCTACATCATTACTTAGCCCCTGTAGAGTAATCGTACAGTAGGGCAGACTGTACATTCGTTTAATTGTCATACTACTTCTCCATCAAACAAGCTAATCCAAAACCTTGGCATTCCCGAAATCCCGGTGCAAAATAATAATTTTTGGAGCAGAGATAAGGCTAATTGATCTAATTCTGCATCAGTGCCATAAGCCGCCACCCCAGCTCGCCGGAAGTTCATGCGACTGCGAAAATAGGAACGAAATCTTGCTAAATATTGAGTTAGGGCAAGGCTACTATTTTCCGGCAGTTCTTTTTCTGTCAACTGCTGCTGTGCCAACAAAAGTTGCCGGATGGTGACATTTAGCTGCCTTGCTCGGTAACAGGTAATAACTACTAGGGATTTTGCTTCTTCTAATTTCAGGTGACGACGAGTGTAGGAACGCCGCCACGGATTTGTACAGCGCATCCGCCAGAAAGCTACCCGGTTGGGAATAAGGTCATCTAATTCTAGTTGCTTGGCAATAAAGAGCAGTACTTCTGCCCCGCCTAGTTCTAGAGCTTCGATCGCCAAAAGCATCAAATCAATCTGCCGCTGTACCCGTTTTGGAAACTTTTTGTGTGCCAGGATCGGATCAGGCAGACTATCTAACATCATAGGCTTGGAAACTCCTAGAGAACTACTTCCCCTTGGGGGGATCACTATATTATTCATTTATAATAAGCTAAATTAAGAGCGAAACCAGTTTACAATTACTAGCTGGATAAATTTTATTTGCGTAGCCACAATAACCTTAGTCATCATACCTGTAGGAGTTCCCTTTTAGCTAATGCACCTCTTAATTCCTGCTGCTGGTCTGGGTAGTCGCATGGGCAGCGATCGCAATAAGTTATTACTCACACTCCAAGGTAAACCCATCCTTGCTTGGACCCTCCTCGCTGCGGAAAAGTCCCTAGAAATTACATGGATTGGCATCATCGGGCAACCCTACGATTGGGATAGCTTTCAAGAAATCTTAGGGAGTTTATCTCTTCAAAAACCCGTAGTAATTATCCCCGGTGGTAAGACCCGTCAAGAATCTGTCTACAAAGGTTTGCAGCATCTCCCGGAAGATGCCGATCGAGTGTTAATTCACGACGGGGCAAGATGTTTGGCGACTCCCGAATTGTTGGATCGATGTGCGGTCGCTCTTGCTAGTTGTCCGGGATTGATTGCGGCGATCCCGGTGAAGGACACCATAAAAATTGTTGATGATCAAGGCAGGGTGAAAGATACTCCCGATCGCAATTATCTCTGGGCAGCCCAAACTCCCCAAGGTTTTGAGGTGGCAGCCTTGAAACGTTGCCATGAGTTGGGGGAAAGGGAAGGCTGGGTGGTGACAGATGATGCGGCTTTGTTTGAAAAATGTGGTTTGGCAGTCCAGATTGTCCGGGGTGAAGAGACGAATTTAAAAGTGACTACTCCAGAGGATTTAGCGATCGCTGAATTGGTTTTGGGCGATCGCATAATTAGCTAAATAGTTGAGTAGCAGTGAGTTCTAAATTAGGGAATGTGGTCGATCGCAACTGCATTTCACTACTAAATGTTTCCGGCTCTTGAAAGCCTTCATCGGGCAGAGTAGCAAGGGTAAAAATTGTTACTTTTTCTTCTTGGGAATCCACAATCCAATATTCAGAAATATTCAATACATCATACTCCGCTACCTTGAGGCGATAATCGGTATTACGGGTACTAGGGCTGACTACTTCTACTACCAATAAAGGCGCAGGTTCACCTAGATCAATCACTGCTTCTCGATTTTGCAAACTTTGCCATTGGAGTTCAGGAATAACTACCACATCAGGAATACGAGAAGTATGAAATTTTCCGCCTCTGGGCGATCGAACTCCGATAATCATTTGCTTAGAAACCCAGTTCAAGTTTTGTTTCTTAATTTCTTGACGAAATATAAAGTTAAGTGAATCAGCTAATTCGCCGTGTTTTCTTGTGCCGAGGCTCATGGGAATTAATTCTCCTCTGACTAGTTCATAGACAGTATCTGTACCGTCGTTATATTTAAGATATTCCTCGAAGGTAAGTTTCTGGGTAGTTAGAGTCATGGTAGTTGAAGGGCTAGAATTTACTGAGCGAGGCCAAAGTATTGTATTTACTCTAATCCAAGGAGATAAAATGGCGCGTGGCTCCATAATTGAGATTAGGCAAGTTTCTCAGAGGAGGCGATCGCTCTACTTTGGCAATAGCGCTCAGTTTTGGCTAAACTTACAAACCCAGTATGATTTACGTCAAGCCCAAGCAGAAAATAAAGAAATTTATGGCCGTATAGCAGCCTTAAATCTTAGGTGACAATTTCATCGAAATCCTAACCTGAAGGGGATAGTTTATAATACAAGTCTAATCCCTATGGTAAAGATTGCTGTGGAACCTATGCTGCAAAATGCTGCTGTTGATTTTCAAGATGAATTTGAAGTAATAATAGTCGGGGCTGGCCATGCAGGCTGTGAAGCCGCCCTTGCTTCGGCTCGGTTGGGATGTCGGACTTTGTTGCTGACCTTAACCCTTGATAAAATTGCGTGGCAGCCCTGCAATCCTGCCGTAGGAGGCCCAGCGAAATCTCAGCTTACCCATGAAGTGGATGCCCTAGGGGGAGAAATTGGCAAGATGGCCGATCGCACCTATCTCCAAAAACGGGTATTAAATGCTTCCCGTGGCCCGGCAGTGTGGGCATTGCGCGCCCAAACCGATAAGCGAGAGTACGCGGCAGTGATGAAAACTATTATTGAGAACGAGCCTAATCTCTCAGTGCGGGAAGGGATGGTGACGGATTTAGTCTTGGGCAAGAATGGGGAAGTAACAGGGGTTGCTACTTATTTTGGCGTGGCCTTTGGTTGCAAAACCCTGGTGTTGACTACGGGGACTTTCCTTGGCGGGGTGATCTGGGTGGGCAATAAATCCATGGCCGCCGGGAGAGCGGGGGAATTTGCAGCAACAGGTTTAACAGAAAGCTTAAATCAACTAGGCTTTGAAACAGGCAGACTAAAAACTGGAACTCCAGCACGGGTAGATAAGCGATCGCTCGACTACACCAAGCTAGAACCTCAACCCGGTGATCTCCAAGTCCGCTGGTTTAGCTTCGATCCTCAAGTGTGGGTAGAACGAGAGCAAATGCCCTGCTACTTAACTAGGACTACGATCGCAACTCACCAATTAATTCGGGATAATCTCCATCTTTCCCCCGTTTATGGCGGTTGGGTAGATGCCAAAGGCCCCCGCTACTGTCCTAGTATTGAGGATAAAATTGTCCGGTTTGCTGATAAGGAAAGCCATCAAATCTTTATTGAGCCAGAGGGTAGAGATATTCCCGAACTTTATATCCAAGGGTTTTCTACGGGCTTACCCGAAAGTATCCAACTCCAACTCCTGCGGACGCTGCCGGGCTTGGAACACTGCACCATGCTCCGCCCTGCCTACGCTGTGGAGTACGATTACCTGCCAGCTACCCAGTGCTACCCCACCTTGATGACGAAAAAGATTGAGGGGCTGTTCTGTGCCGGGCAGATCAATGGGACAACGGGCTATGAAGAGGCGGCGGCTCAAGGTTTGGTAGCGGGGATTAATGCGGCAAGATTTGCCCTAGGGAAAGAGATGATTATTTTTCCTAGGGAGCAGAGTTATTTGGGAACCTTGATTGATGATTTGTGTACCAAGGATCTGCGGGAGCCTTACCGGATGTTGACTAGTCGATCGGAGTATCGATTATTACTGCGCTCCGATAATGCCGATCAGCGCTTGACTCCTTTGGGTCGAGAAATTGGCTTAGTGGACGATCGCCGTTGGGAACTCTTCACCAATAAATTAGCTAATATTGCCGCCGAAAAGGAAAGACTCCACACCACTAGAATCAAGGAACACGAGGATATAGGAAAATTAATCACCATAGAACTGCAACAGGTGATCAAAGGCTCTATTACCTTGGGAGAATTATTGCGTCGCCCCGGATTTCATTATGGGGAGTTTGATCGCTATGGTTTAAGCAATCCCCAACTCAATCTGGCGGAACGGGAAAGCACAGAAATTGACCTGAAATATTCTGGCTACCTCCAGCGTCAACAACACCAGATCAATCAAGTTGCCAAGCAAGAACATCGCCCCCTGCCCCCAGATTTGGACTATCACAGTATTGAAACTCTCTCTAAGGAATCACGGGAAAAACTTACTAAGGTGCGGCCTTTGACGATCGGGCAAGCCTCCCGGACTGGGGGAGTTAACCCTGCTGATATTAATGCCTTGTTAGTGTATTTGGAGATACGATTGCGCAATGAGCCGGACATAAAGCTTTCCCTAAATAATGAGAGTGCAAAGCCTTGCGCCCCTACTAAATAGAATAGTAGAAATAAATTTTGTTAACTAACCTTACTTATTTAATTCCAGATTTTGTTGCATTTCTACTCCTATTCCATGAATAACTGAATCCGAACTTTGGAGTAATTTATTTGATATATTTTGCTGATCAACTTTACTGCGATTTTGACTCAGTTTATATTTACCTTCTAGTCGATCGACAATCATTTCAAAGCCCACAATACCCTGCATCATTCCTTCCCGGTAGCCCTGAGATAAGCTTTGCCAGTGGGATTTATATTCAACTTCATAGGTATCTACCATCTCATTAATCATCTGATCCATTGACTCTGGTTTCTCATGAAATGTAATAGATTTAGATATACCGTAGGCATGGACAGCAATGTAGTTCCATGTAGGGACACTTTCATGTTTCTCATAGGATTTGGGAGAAATATAAGCGTGCGCTCCCGTAAAAATAGCCAGAGATTCAGCCGATTCAAAAGCTTGCCATTGGGGATTTTGTTTTGCCAGATGACCAATTAATTTAATAACGTCATCTTTTACGATCGCCACCAAAGGAATATGAGAAGCAAAAGGAACTCCATCTAATATTGAAACTAAGGTGGCAAAACTATTAGCTTGCATAAAAGAAACCAGTTTATCTACATTATCTTCTTGGAAAGCTTTTGGTCTGTACATAATAAAAGTTTAGACTTTCTATAAGTTAGTTTTTATTAGTTTTTAGTTGCTGAAATAACTTTTCTACTTTACTTAAATCTTTATTTCCCGGTGCTAACTCTACGCCGCTAGAAAGATCAATGCCATCAGGATTAAGTTTACTCAAAGCCTCAAGAATATTATCGGGATTTAAGCCCCCAGCAAGGAACCAAGGACAAGTTGGGGTAAAGTTTTGCAACATTGACCAATCTAGCGTGTGTCCCGTACCGCCCAAAAGTTGGGGATGGTAGGCATCTAGCAAGAGGGTATCGACTACGGTTTCATAATTAATTGTATTTTTCAAATCCTGAACGCTTCTAATTCGTAAGGCTTTAATTATTTCTACTGCTGGTAGCTGCTGCCGCAGTTTCCTACAGTAATCTGGAGTTTCCTGCCCGTGGAGTTGGACAGCATTCAAGCCAGTCGATCGCACAATTTGGCTAATCTCTTCAAGGCTAGAGTCGGCAAATACTCCGATCGCTTTAGCGTTGGGTCGCAATATCGTCTCCACCGGGGCTGGCAGGTAAGGGATAATAGAAGCTAGTTGGGTTGGGGAAATATACCGGGGAGAACTGGGGACAAGAATAAATCCTAAAGCGGTAGCTCCTAAGTTGGCGATCGCCCTTCCCTGTTCTAGATTAGTAATTCCACAAATTTTTACCCGCAAAGCGTTATGACCAAAATTCTTTATTGCCAAATTTCCCATTTCCTCTATTTCCTTGTTCTTAAATAAAGGGCGCAAAGCCTTGCGCCCCTACCTCCTGTACCTCCCCTTACCTCCTTCCTCCTATGCCCCCTTTGATTGAATCCCAAGTCCACAATTCCCTCCGCACATACCTACGACAACAGGGTGATTATAGTTGGCATCATCACCTGACTATGGCTCGATTGGTGGCACGGGCTTTGCGCTTGGGGCGATCGGCGCTCATGCAGACTAGTACTTCAACCACTGTGTATGCAATTAGCTACCTAACTCCAGCTCTCCTCTGGGAAGGGGCAGTAGTTTTAGTCATCTCCGCCCTAGGGCACGATACTTTTATCGAGAGGCTAATTCCCCAACTCCAGATTGCCCTGGGTACTAACCGAGAAATTGTAGTAGGTAATTCTCTTCCCTCTCCTGAGTTTACAGGAATATTAATTATTACTCCCCAAGATTGGTTAAGAGATCGCTTTAACGTTGCTTCGCAAAATCCCCTTAGCGTTGGGTCAAAAAATAATTTACCTCCAGGGATTCCTACCCTAATTGATGGGGCTGATGACCTAGAAACTTGGGCCAGGGAACAACTAACTCAAACTATGCTGCCGGGGGAATGGGATCAATTAATTGCTGCCTATCCCCAAAAAATCGAGGTGATTCGAGATACTAAAATTCAGCTAACTAAAGGTTTCTTTGATCGCCCCCCTAATCCCTATGGCTGTTATTTATTAGATACAGCAGAGCAGAAATTAATCCAACAGCTAGCCACCAAACTTAATTTGCCTGCCAATTCTTTAGGGCAAATATCTCAGCAACCGGGACAGATCCTTTGGGCGGGGGTCGATCGTCAGCAAGGTTATTTCACTCTGCATAGCACCCCGGCAGAAGTTGCCTCTAGCTTAAGCAAAGTCTGGCAGATGCAACCTGTAGTATTTATGGGTAGAGCAATGGATTTGGAAGTGGAAGCAACGGTATATCGGCAAAATGTTGGTTTAGGGGGCTTAACCTGCCTGAAGTTTCCCCCAGACCCCCAGAGTGAACTGATTCAGCTTTACCTGCCAGATAAACTACCCCTGCCTAATACTCCCCAATTCCAAGCCGCCCTAGAACGGCAGGTAATGGAACTGTTAACCATCAGTCGGGGTGATGCAGGTTTGGTAGTAATTTTGGTGGAAGATAGCCCCCTGAAGCAGCAAATAGCGGCAGTAATGGCAGCGGAATTTGGCTCTAGGGTACAAATGGAAGTGATTTCAACTAACCCCGCCCCTATTCTGGTGACAGGTTGGCAGTTTTGGCGACAATATCACCACCAATTACCTGCCCCGAAGTTACTAATTATTGCTACCTTACCAATTCCTTCTCTAGAAAATCCCCTAGTAGCAGGTCAAGTTGCCTACTACAAACGGCAGCGTATGGATTGGTTCCGCCTCTATCTTTTACCCACAGCCTTAAGGGAATTGCAGAGGGCGATCGCTCCCGTTCGGCTAACTCAAGGAATAGTTGCCATGCTAGATAGTCGAGTTAACCATCGTAGCTATGGACAGCAGGTACTCACTGCCCTCAGCCCTTTTGCCAAGATTAACTATCTTGATCCCCGTTTCTGGGAATTATTATCTTGAGGCGGGCTAACCACTAACGGGATAAACTCTGGGTTTGTTAGTTTCTAGATTTTGCTCTACTGCCGATCGATAGGTGTCCACCACATGATTTGGTAAAAGATCGCCATTCTGGGACAAAAAAGACCATTCCTGCCCCGCATGGACGTAGTTAATATTATTGAAGAAAACCGTAGAAGGAACTAGGGGAACTAGGTCTGCTAGATTAACAATCCGGTAATGGTTAGGAATTAATCGACTGTGGGCATTAGCAAAAGTAGGATTCCCAATCCGGGGGCTAGCGTAGGTATAGAGACGTAACTGGGGACGGAATTGCGGCAGAGCTAAGGCCATATCCATAGCGGCCAGAGTGGCGATCGCTGCCCCTAGGCTATGACCAGAAATATAACAAGGCTTGGTGGGGTCTAGTTTTTGAGCAATGTTCCTAGTTTGAGTCACTAAATCTTTATAGATATTCACAAAGCCCCGATGTACCTGGCCAGAAAACTGGGGAGTCTCTTCCCCCTTAGTGTCAATCTTGGTATTAATCTGCAAAGCTGTGAGATTCAAGAGCCACTCTGTGGTGCGTTGGGTTCCCCGAAAAATAAGAATCTGGGCTTGGGGAGAACTCAAGACAAAGCCAAAATATACTGGGACTTTTTTTTCTATTTTGACTAATTCCTTGGTAGTTAGCTGCACAGCACTCTGGATTGTGTTGACATTGGTTTCGATCGGGTCTATTTGTTCCTGCTCTAGCTGATCTTGTTCTACCTGGGCTAAAACTTGGAGAGGAATTTCTTCGGTAACAGTTTGTTCTAGGGCGATAAAATTAGCAATTTGGGTATAGCCTTTTAGGGAGGAATGGTAAGAAGGCAAGGAAGTGATTTCTCCCTGATAGCTAGGAACAGTTTTGCCCTTCAGATACTGCTCGGTAGCAATCCGACTACAACGAATTAGAAGTTTAGATATCTGCCGATCGTAGGGCTGGGTGGGGGAAGTGAGTTTGACAGATTGGACAATTTTTTTAAATTCCTGAGCCTGCATGGCATCAGCATTTAAGGTTGCCCGTAATACCTGATCCATATCTCGCTGATTAGCTAGATTTAATAGGCGGGCTTGGATATCTTTCCGGGTTTTTAGATCTAGATATTTCTTACCTCCAGCGATCGCTGCCCCGGTGGTTAATCCTGCCAATAATAATTGTCTTCTGCGTAACTGCACTACTAAAACCTCCACCGCCTTTGATCTAACTGCCACCCACTAGCATAAAACTGACTTGTCGCTTGCCCTAAACCACAGGTCAGGGTAAATAATCCGGCTGCCACAGCAAAACTGCGGGGCAAGGGTAAAAAGAAACTTAATACTACCAAAGTTCCCCACATCATAATTCCTAACCACAGACTAGACATAGCTCCAAAGAAACTACTAGCGATCGCTAACCAATCTTGCCCCCCTGTGAAACCCCAGACAACAGCGATATCACGCAGCATCTTGAGAATTAAGAAACTAGAAATTAACAAAGTAAAGCTCAAGAAACCGGGAAATGGGTTTAATCCTAAGGTTGCTACTCCTAGACCATAATCCAAAATCAAATTTCGTACCCGCCGTTGCTTCTGCCGCAGGTGTAATAATTGCTCCTGAGAAAATTGAGAATTATCTAGTACCGAATCAGTCATAATGATGCTTAAATTTTGCTATTCACCACTAAAGGTAGGCGCCCAAGGCCTTTCACCCCCAATAAATTTATGCTACTTGGGTAAGTCCTATATTTTACTAAAATTTTTGGTTATTCATAATTTTTTGATCCTCCTAGATGTTGCCCCAAAAATGAAACCCCAAGGAGAAGAAGCAATTAAGATAAGATGAATTAGTTGATAACTTCTATGGAAATTTCGTGGTAGCCTCCTTGGAAAAGTATTTATCCGTAGTTTTAAACAAATCTTCAGTAAAAAGACTAGATTAAATTTCTAAATTCTATGGATCCTAATTCTCAACTTCTAGAAAATCCGGGGCAGTGGCAGCAGGGGCAGGTAGTGGAGATCACTATTGAGAATATTAGCGATCGAGGGGATGGAGTCGGGAAATTCCAAGGCAGGGCAGTATTTGTCCCCGATACCGTCACAGGCGATCGCCTCCTTGTCCGCTTGATGAAGGTGAAACGGGAATATGCTCATGGGAAGGTGCAGAAAATTATTGAACCTTCTAGCTATCGAATCCGCCCTAACTGCATTGTGGCGGATAAATGCGGGGGTTGTCAGTGGCAGCATATAGATTATGCTTACCAACTCCAAGCCAAGCAGGATCAGGTGGAGCAAGCCCTGATCAGGATTGGGCATCTAGCTAATCCCCCAGTACTTCCTATTCTTGGCTCCACACCCCTAGGTTATCGGAATAAATCTACCTATCCGGTTAAGCGATCAGCCACCGGCCAAGTCCAAGCGGGTTATTACCAAAAAGGCTCTCATCTATTGGTCAATCTCAATCAATGCCCTGTGCAAGATAGCCGACTAAATCCCTTGCTGGCAGAAATAAAGCTAGATATCCAAGCTAGGGGCTGGTCAATCTATGATGAAATCAAGCATCAGGGCAGATTGCGGCATTTGAGTTTACGCATCGGCATCGCCACGGGAGAAATGCTCTTGACCCTGATTAGTACAAGCCCAGATTTAACCGGGCTAGAGGCCCAGGCGGAGGAATGGTTAGAGAAGTATCCCAGTTTAGTTGGGGTGCTAATTAATGTGAATAGCGATCGCACCAATGCTATTTTTGGTCAATCAACCCATTGTGTTGCGGGTCGTCCCTACCTACGAGAAAAGTTTGCAGGCTTAGATTGGGAGTTACTGGCAGATACTTTCTTCCAGATTCATCCAGAGGCGGCGGCTACTCTGTTGGGGGTGATTCAAGACCAGTTGCAACTTACAGGAACTGAATTATTGTTAGATGCCTATTGTGGAATTGGGACTTTTACCCTGCCCTTAGCGAGTTTGGTAGAGCAAGCGATCGGGCTAGAAATTCAACCCCAAGCAGTAGAGCAGGCACAACGCAATGCAGAGTTAAATCAAATTAGCAATGTCACCTTTCAACAGGGAAAGGTCGAGGAGTTGCTACCTAGGTTAGAGAAAACTCCTGATGTAGTAATTCTGGATCCTCCCCGGCAGGGATGCGATCGCCAAGTCTTGGCCACGATTATCGCCCAGCAGCCCGAACGCCTAGTTTATGTAAGTTGCAAACCTGCTACCCTAGCAAGGGATTTAGAAATTCTCACCCAAGGGGGTTACACCCTAGAAAAAGTCCAACCTGTGGATTTCTTCCCTCAAACTGCCCATGTAGAAGCCGTCGCTTTTTTAACTAAAAATTTCTAGAGCAAAAAATATTTACTCCAAGGAATTACTGGAAACTATTGATATTTATTTAAGGAAGGCTAAAATTGGAAAGTAATTTAGTCTAGCTCTTAATTTCAAACATTATCAGCCTGTAATTATGATCTGGTTAAACCAATAGTTCTATCGAGGTACCTATGGCTGAAAAGATGGTAGCCCTTGTCTTTACAGATTTGGTAAATTCAACAGCTATCAAAAATCACTTGACTGGTAGTAATACTCACGAGCGGAACGAAACCTATCGAGACACGATTTTGCTCCCCCATAGACAACGGGTGACAGCTTCGCTATCGCAGTACCAAGGGCGGATGGTGACTGAAATGGGGGATGGTTTTTTTCTGGTGTTTCCCAATGCAGTGCTAGCAGCAGAATGGGCTGTGGGGATGCAAACTATCCATATTACTGAGCCAATTGCCACACCCCTGGGAAATCTAGCGGTTAAAGTTGGGATGCACATCGGCGCACCCCTAGCCCACGGTGAGCAGTTCATTGGTCAGGAAGTTGATTATGCAGCGAGGGTAGCTGATTTGGCTACAGGGGAACAAATTCTGTTGTCGGAAAATGCGGCGGCTTTTATTCGGAGCGCTCAAGTGATGGGTCTCAACATCCATGCTCACGGCGAGATGTACTTAAAAGGGATTGGCTTTGGAGCAGTGCCTATTTTTGAACTTTTGTATGCCGATCGATCTCCTCGCCCCCTCAAGGGTGCAACCCAGATAAAATCACCAGAGCTTGATGCGATCGGGCAGGATTCCCAGAGACTATCTTCTTCCTCGAATTTGGGACAATTACCCGGACGGAAATCTATTAATCAGCAAGGTGAAATTAGTTCTAGCCGGGAAACTCTCCTATTTCCTGTGGATCAAGTAGATCATTCCTTCCCCGATTCTGTGGCTAATGCTGAGGTGAATTTAGAATTTCCTGATGGGCAGGTGCCGATCGACTCTAGATTTTATATTCCGGCAGCGGCTGAAGATCGGTGCTATGAAGAAGTCAAAAAGCCCGGCTCCCTGATTCGGATTAAATCACCCCACCAGATGGGGAAATCTTCCTTGATGAGCAGGGTACTTGCCCAAGCAAAACAGCTAGGCTATCGGACGGTAACTTTGAATTTGGAGGGGGCAGACCAGAGGTTCTTTACGGATATCGATCTATTTATGCAGTGGTTTTGTGCAACGGTGGGTAAACAACTGGGGATTAAGATCAAAACTGAGGCTTACTGGGATGATATTTTTGGGGCAAATGACAACACCACAGAATATTTTGAAAACTATTTGCTCCATAGTCAACAACCGCCTTTGGTATTAGCCATCGATAACTTTGATCGCATATTTAAGTACGCTGATATTGAAACAGATTTTTGTGGTTTGTTGCGGGGCTGGTACGGGCGATCGCGCAATGATGCGTTGTGGGGAAACCTGCGCTTGATTATTGTCCATTCCCAAGAGCCTTACCTACCCAAGGATATCAACCAGTCCCCCTTTAATGTCGGCTTACCAATCGTGCTGGGGGAGTTGACGGCTCCTGAAGTACAGGGATTAATTACCCGTCATGGATTGACCTGGACAGAGGCAGAAGTAGAGCAGCTTGGGGCTTTGATTGGGGGACATCCGTATCTAGTGCGCTTAGCCCTCTATCATCTGGCGGCGGGGGATTTATCTTTAGAGGAATTTCTACAAACAGCCCCTACGGAAGCAGGAATTTATCGGAACCATCTCCTCGGACACCTCAAGGCGCTGGAAGATTATCCCGACCTCGCCGCTGCCATGAAAACTGTGGTTGCCTCAGCAGTTCCTGTCCGGTTACGTTCGGAAGAGGCTTTTAAGTTGGATAGTCGGGGTTTGCTAGTCCGCCATAAAAATGAAGTCCAGCCCCGGTGTCTTTTGTATCGGTTGTATTTTTGCGATCGCCTAGGAGTCTAACCCATGCCAACTTTGCCCCCATCACCAAATTTTAATTATCAAGTTGGTGGTAGTTTGCCTGTAGATGCCCCAGCCTATGTGGAGCGGCGGGCCGATCGAGAACTGTACGATCGGCTAAAGGCAGGGGAGTATTGTTTTGTGTTTAACTCCCGGCAGATGGGCAAGTCTAGCCTCCAAGTCAGGACAATGCAACGGCTCCAACAGGAGGGTATTACCTGTGCGGTGATCGATCCCCAAGTCCGGGGGACAACTCTCCGGGAAGACCAGTGGTATGGCGGCACGATCAAGCGATTGATTAAAGATTTGCAATTGGGCGATCGGGTTGATTTTGCAAAATGGTGGAAGGAGCTAGATGCTCAATCCATCTCGGTAGTGGAGCGGTTTAACTATTTTGTTGAGGAAATTCTCCTGCCTCACATTGCCCAAAATATCGTTATTTTTGTGGAAGAAATCGACAACCTCCTAAGCCTCAAGTTTGATACGGATGGTTTTTTCATGTTGATTCGATCGTTCTATGAAAAGCGAGCAGAAAAGCCAGAATACCAGCGCTTAACCTTTGCGTTTTTTGGTGTGGCGACCCCGGCTGACCTGATTCGGAGCCAAAAAGGTTCTTCTTTTAATATTGGTTGGGCAGTGGGGATGAGTGGGTTTGAGTTACAGGAAGCTGAGGTGCTGATCCCCGGTTTAGTTGATAAAGTTAGTGATCCTCAAGGGGTGATCAGAGAAATTTTGGCATGGACAGGGGGGCAACCATTTTTAGTCCAAAAGTTGTTAAGTCTGGTAGCTCAAACTGCTAATTTGTCTGAGTCTCCATCGGCATTGGTCGGGCGGATCGTGCAGACGAAGATTATTGATAATTGGGAGGAGCAAGATATCCCCCAGCACCTAAAAACTCTACAGGAAAGGATTTTACGTCTAGATGAGCGGGGACGGGGACGGCTCCTGGGGATGTATCAGCAGGTCTTGGCTGGGGGGATTCTGGCGGAGGAAAGCTATGAGCAAATGCAGTTACGGTTGACGGGGTTGGTGATCAAAGAAGGGGGCTGGTTGCGGGTCTATAATCCTATTTATGCAGCAATATTTAATTCTAGCTGGGTCGATCGAGCCTTGGCAGATTTGCGCCCACCTTTTTATGTAGAGGCAATCAGGGCTTGGCAAGATTCTCTGGAGGCGGATAATTCCAGGTTACTCCGGGGGCAGGCTTTGCAAGATGCGGAAGATTGGGCGCAGGGGAAGCGATTGAGTGAAGTGGACGATCGATTCTTGGCAGCAAGTCGCAGGGTAGAGAAGCAGGAGCGGAACAAGGTTTTAGAGGCAACTAGGGAAGCAAATCAAATTCTAGAGTTAGCGAGGCAAAAAGCTGAGGAGGAAGAGCGGCAGGCAAAACTAAGACTGGCAGAAATAGAAAAAAGAATCCAAACGGTTACTTTGCTAGGAGAAATTAAGCTGGGTATTGTTGAGGCAAAATCTACTTTCCTTGAAGATCGGAAGTTTGACGCTTTGTTACAAACTTTGAGAACAAAACAGAAACTAGAGCTTTTGGATAGGGATGCTTGGTTAGAGGATGATATTAAAATTAAGGTTATTTTGGCTTTACATCAAGCAGTTTATGGAGTACAAGAACGCAATCGACTAGAAGGACATAGCGATGGGGTTCTTAGCGTTGCCTTTAGTCCTGATGGCAAAATCCTTGCTACGGGAAGTGATGATAAAACGGTAAAACTATGGAATCTGGAGGGACAGGAACTAAAAACCTTCAGGGGTCATCGCTCTGTTGTCACAAGCATCGCCTTTAGCCCCAACGGCAAAACCATCGCCACGGGAAGTTATGACACAACAGTGAAATTGTGGAATCTGAAGGGACAAGAACTGAAAACCTTGATCGGTCATAGCTCTCATATCAGTAGCATCGCCTTTAGCCCCGATGGGCAAACCATAGCCACTGGGAGTTGGGATAAAACCATCAAACTGTGGAACCTCCAAGGAGAATCTCTGCAAACTTTGAAGGAGAATGAATCTGTTGTCTATAGTGTCGCCTTTAGCTCCGATGGGCAAACTATCGCCACCGGGAGTAGGGACAAAAATGTCAAACTGTGGAACCTTAAAGGAGAAGAACTACAAACCTTAAAGGGGCATAAAGATTTTGTCTATAGTGTCGCCTTTAGCCCCGATGGGCAAACTATCGCCACCGGGAGTAGGGACAAAAATGTCAAACTGTGGAACCTTAAAGGAGAAGAACTACAAACCTTAAAGGGGCATAAAGATTTTGTCTATAGTGTCGCCTTTAGCCCCGATGGGCAAACTATCGCCACCGGGAGTAGGGACAAAAATGTCAAACTGTGGAACCTTAAAGGAGAAGAACTACAAACCTTAAAGGGGCATAAAGATTTTGTCTATAGTGTCGCCTTTAGCCCCGATGGGCAAACTATCGCCACCGGGAGTAGGGACAAAAATGTCAAACTGTGGAACCTTAAAGGAGAAGAACTACAAACCTTAAAGGGGCATAAAGATTTTGTCACAAGCGTCGCCTTTAGCCCCGATGGGCAAACTATCGCTACAGGGAGTTATGACAAAAATGTTAAACTGTGGAATCTGAAAGGAGAATCCTTGCAAACCTTGAAGGGGCATGAATCTGTTGTCACTAGTGTCACCTTTAGCCCCGATGGGCAAACCATCGCTACTGGAAGTATGGACAAAACCGTCAAACTGTGGAACCTCCAAGGAAAACCCCTGCAAACCTTAAAGGGGCATGAATCTTTTATCTATAGCATCGCCTTTAGCCCCGATGGGCAAATCATCGCCTCAGCCAGCATTGGGGTGAAGTTCTGGAACTTAGAGGGTCAGGAAATACAAACTCTGAACGGATATAACTTTGTTGCATTTAGTCCCGATGGTAAAACCCTTGTGACCGGAGGAAATGATGTGACCTTACTAAATTTAGACTTCGACGACCTCACTGCCAAGGCTTGCAACTGGCTCCAAGACTACCTCACCCATAACCCCAATGCTAGTGATAGCGATCGAGCAATGTGCGGCATCCCTCCCCGCAAACCTTAGCTCAGAAATCCCAATAGGGCAGGAATACTAATCACCAAACATGGTTATCACTAAAGGTTAATTTCTTGCTCCGCTTTAGGGCGACGGTAATTCCGGTAGTACGGACTATAAACCTTGGGCGCTTTCCCTTTCAAGCCATTAGCCAGAACCCCTAGCACCGATGCCCCAGAAACCTTCAAGCCATCTAAAGCCCGCTTGACCATTGCTCGATCGGTCTTGGCAATACTCACCACCAAAATCAAACCATCAGTATTTGCTTCCAAAATAGACGCATCAGAAAGACCTACCAAAGGCGGTGAATCGTAGATTACTAAGTCAAAAAATGCCTGAAACTGCTCCATCAGGTATTGCATTTTGTC
>ENA-OBLH01000108-OBLH01000108.1-metagenomes-genome-assembly--contig:-NODE-108-length-29026-cov-6.41631_pt1 | contig 29026 bp, 29 predicted proteins | sample MGYA00153382_OBLH01 | MGnify analysis MGYA00153382
CCCGTCGTGACGGCGAAGGCCGTGGTGATCGTGGTCCCCGTCGCGATGGCGGCGGAGACCGTGGCCCCCGCCCCGAGGGCGGCGGTGATCGCGGCCCCCGCAGCGGTGGTGGCGGCTACGGCGGCGGTCGTGATCGCGACGCGGCCCCCAAGGACGGCAACGATGACGGCCCCGCGCCCGAATTCGCCCCGGCGTTCCTGACGCGCGAGGACTAAAAGCTACAGGTTCTGGAGAGGACCGAGACGAAGGGGGTCGCCGAAAGGCGGCCCCTTTTTTTTGTTCCCCGTCACCCCGGACTTGATCCGGGGTCCAGCTTCTTCTTCCGGAACTCATAGGCTCAAAGTCTGCCCCTGGCCTCCAGCCACACCCCGCGCCACAGGCAGAAAGATGTTTCATACGAAGGCACGAAGGCACCAAAGAGAGCGCTCCCTTTGCGCCTTCGCGCCTTCGTGTGAAACCAACCTTGTCTCATATAGTTGACAACTGCATCATCGTCTCGTAAATGAGACAGGTGATCGAAGTCCGCCAGACCATCGTGTTCGCGAAATGGCGTGCCGGTTTGCGGGACGCGGTCGCACGAAAACGCATCGGTGTTCGCATCGACCGTCTGGCGTTCGGTAATTTCGGCGACGTCAAACCGGTCGGCGAAGGCGTCGGCGAACTGCGCCTCGATTTCGGGCCGGGCTACCGGCTCTATTTTGTCCGGCGCGGCGAGGTTTTGATCGTCCTGCTGTGTGGCGGCGACAAATCCACGCAGGGGGCCGACATCGAACGCGCCAAACGGCTGGCGCGCGAACTGGATGGAGAAGCAAATGCTTGAGACGATCCCTTTCGACATCGCCGATGAACTCGGCGACGACGAGACGCTGGTGCTCTACCTCGACGAGGCACTGGCCTCCGGCGACCCCGCCTATTTCGCGCACGCGCTGGGTAAGGTCGCCAAGGCGCGGGGTATGACCCGGATTGCGCGTGAAGCGGGTCTCAGCAGGGGGTCGCTCTATGCTGCACTCAGCGAGGACGGCAATCCGACGCTGGCCACGCTGATGGAAGTGATGAAGACGTTGGGCTTGCGGTTGGGTGCGGCACCGATGAAGCGGGCGGCGTGATGACCAAAACAATCAGCGTCGAAGAGTTCGAACGCAAGTTCGACGATGGCGAGGACATCAGCGAGTATGTCGATTGGTCGTCGGTCCACCGCCCCGGCCTCGTCGCCAAACGCGTCAACGTAGATATGCCCCAGCACATGGTCGCCATGCTCGACATACAGGCCAAAAAGCGCGGCGTGACGCGGCAGGCGCTGATCAAGATGTGGCTGGCGGACCGGTTGGAAGCGGCGGCTTAACTGCGGAAGATCGATCTGGTCGCCGAGAGGGGGATAGAAATTGGCAATATCTCCCCAGGTTCTGGAGAGGACCGCGATGAAGAGGGGCGCGGCAACGCGCCCCTCCCCCTCTTTGCTGACCCGTTATGCGAGCGTGCGGACGCCGGGCTCGCGGTCGTAGAACCGCCGCGCGGCCGCTTCGACGAAAGTGCCGTTCAGCGGGGTGATGCCTGCATCGGGGACGACGCCCGCCTTGTCGAGCAGCGGCTTGGCCGCATCGCTGGTCCCGATGGCTTTCAGATGGCCGAAGGCATCCATGGCGAATTGCACAGCAGCGGCCTCGTTGAGCAGTGCCTTGCACCCATCCGCCGACAGGATGATCGCCACCGCGTCGAACAACTGGCTCGGTGAACTGGCGAGTTGCCCGTCGGCTTTTTGAACCTTGCCGTCGGACAGTTTCGCGCCGCCGACCTTGGGCGCGACGATAACGGCTTTGCCCTTGGCACCCTCGACCGCTTTCTTGACGGCCGCAAGTTCGCCCGCGTCGGAGCCGTCGGCAATCAAGATGCCGACGACGCGGCCCTCCAGCGTGGCCTTCATGTTCTTGTGGATCGACAGCGCGTCGGACGGGGTCATATCGACCGGTTCGCGCGCTGGCGCAGCCTTTTTGGGCAGCGGGATGCCGAGGCCATCGGCTACGCGCTGGGCCAGATTCTCGTCCACGTTACGCAGGTTAGCGAGCATACGCGGCGGCACCTGATCGAGCAGACCGACCTTCGACAGCTCGAACACGAACGACGACGCGATATGCGCCTGTTCATGCGTGTCTTGCGATCGGTAGAACAGCCGCGCCTGGCTGTAATGGTCGGCGAAGAGGTCAGCCCGGATGCGCAGCTTCTCGCCATCCTCGTCCGGACCTGTGGCAGCATTGGCAGTGGCGAAACCCTTGTCCGGACTCTCGCGCGGGCCGCCCTGCTCGCCGTGGTCTGCGAGGCTGTTCGGCTCGTAGTTTGCACGGCCCTTCGGCACTTGCGTCTGCATCATGCCGTCGCGCTGAAAATTGCCGAAGGGACAGCGTGGCGCATTGACGGGGATTTGGTGAAAATTGGTCGTGCCCAGCCGCGACTTCTGCGTGTCGAGATAGCTGAACAGCCGCCCCTGTAACAGCGGATCATTCGAAAAATCGATGCCCGGCACGATGTTGGTCGGTAGGAATGCGACCTGTTCGGTCTCCGCAAAGAAATTATCGACATTGCGGTTGAGCGTCAGCGTACCGATAATGCGGACCGGCACGTCTTCCTCGGGGATCAGCTTGGTCGCGTCGAGGACGTCATAAGGCTGGACCTCGGCGAATGCCTGATCGAATACTTGAATGCCAAGATCCCATTCAGGGAACGCGCCGGTATCGATCGCCTCGAATAGGTCGCGGCGGTGATAATCATTGTCGGCGGCTTGTAGCTTGAGTGCCTCGTCCCAAATCGTCGATTGTATGCCCAGTTTGGGCTTCCAGTGGAATTTGACGAAGCTGACCTTGCCGTCCGCATTGACCAGCTTGAAGGTGTGGACGCCGAAACCCTCCATCATCCGGAACGAGCGCGGCAGCGTGCGGTCGGACATTGCCCACATCAGCATGTGGGTCGATTCAGGCATCAGCGATGCCCAGTCCCAGAAGGTGTCGTGCGCGCTTCCCGCTTGTGGATAACCGCGGTCGGCCTCCATCTTCACCGCGTGAACGAGGTCGGGGAATTTGATCGCGTCCTGGATGAAGAACACCGGGATATTGTTGCCGACCAGATCCCAATTGCCCTCGCGCGTATAGAACTTGACCGCAAAGCCGCGCACGTCGCGCGGTGTATCGACCGACCCTGCGCCACCGGCGACTGTCGAGAAGCGTACGAAAACCTCGGTCTCTTCGCCCTTGGCAAAGACCGCAGCCTTGGACAGATCGGAAATATCGTCGGTCGCGAGGAAGACGCCGTGCGCACCCGATCCGCGCGCGTGGACGATGCGTTCCGGAATACGCTCATGATCGAAGTGAAAAATCTTTTCGCGGAGGACAAAGTCCTCGAGCAAAGTCGGTCCGCGTGCGCCCGATTTGAGCGAGTTCTGGTTGTCGCTGATGGGCATACCGTGGTTGGTTGTCAGGATGGGCGTATTGCCCTGCGCCTGTTGATGGGTTTCCCCGCCGTTGCCGGTCGTACGGGTCTTGTTGGCCATGTCGGTCCCTCATCGCTGTGGTTGGCATTCCGGACCTCAACGCGCGGACGTGGCGGAATGTCCGTAACAAAATGAGGAAACGCCACCCGCACAGTTCGTGTCGGCCATCAGCACTTAAGCACCACTGGTCGGTCGAAACTGGCGGCAGCGGGACGCCATCCGGTCGGTCGGAGCCGGTCCAGTTTTGGCCTGTCCTACACGCCCCGATCCTGCCTAATCCTCAAGTCCCGAAAACGATTCGCAGGGGCCAACCCATGTCCGCAAAACATCCCCCGCGCGCCGGGCCGCGTTCTTCAAGGCGCTGGGCGAGACGGGGAATTACTCCATTGCCGCCGAACATGCGCGGGTTTCGCGGAGTTGGGTGACGCTGCACAAGGCCAATGATCCTGAATTCCGCGCCGCGTGCGACGCCGCCGTTGCCGGGGCGGCCGCACTGGCGAAGGAGCGCGCGGCGGCGGGCGGGTCCGACAAGCCTTCGGCGAAATGGGGCTATATCGACGGGGAGGAGATGGTGGTGCGCGCGGGGAACGGGCGGCGGGCGGTCGTTGCACGGGCGCGGCTTCGCCAGTGGACGCCGCGGGTCGAGGCGCGTTTTCTGGGCGTACTGGCGGCGAGCGCGAATGTGAAGCTGGCGTGCGAGGCGGCGGGCCTCAGCGTCGTGTCGGCCTATGCGCGACGGTCGAAATGGCCGGGCTTTGCCGAGCGGTGGAAGGCGGCGCTGGAGAATGGCTATGTCCGGCTGGAATTCGCGATGATCGAGCATGCGTGCAACACCTTCGAGCCGGTGATCGAGTTCGAGCCCGACCTGCCGATGCCACCGATGGGGGTGGACGACGCGCTGCAGGTGCTGCGGCTGCACCGCCATAGCGTGCGCGGGGTGGGGCGGCCGTTGCGGCAGTGGCAGAAGATGCCGAGCGAAGAGGAAGTGCGGGCGTCGATCCTTCGCAAAGTCGACGCAATCACGCGCGGGCGCGCGGCGGGGCTGAAGTTTCGGGGCGAGGCATAGGTCACAGCGCGGGCAAAGCCTGATAGGCGCGTGCCATGAACCTCACCAACTTCGACGTCGACATTTTCCTGCGCGATTATTGGCAGAAGAAGCCGCTGCTCATTCGCGGGGCGTGGGATGCCTGGGTGAACCCGCTCGACCCCGACGAACTGGCGGGGCTGGCGTGCGAGGAGGGGGTGGAGTCGCGGCTGATTACGCTGAAGCGATCGGACTGGCAGGTGGAGTCGGGGCCGGTGCCCGAGGAACGCTTCGGCAAGCTGGGCAAAGCTCCCTATACCTTGCTGGTGCAGGCGGTGGACCACCATGTGCCCGAGGTTGCCGCGCTGGTCGCGCCATTTCGCTTCGTGCCGAACTGGCGGATCGACGATGTGATGGTGAGTTACGCCAGCGACGGCGGCGGGGTGGGGCCGCATTTCGACCAGTATGATGTGTTCCTGATCCAGGGGCTGGGGCGGCGGCGGTGGCAGATTGGCGGCGTTTGCGACGACGATACGCCGCTGTTGCCGCATGACGATTTGCGGTTGCTGGCCGCGTTCGAGCCGGTCGAAGAATGGGTGCTGGAGCCCGGCGACATGCTCTATGTGCCACCACGTGTTGCGCATAACGGGGTGGCGGTCGGGGCGGATTGCATGACCTACTCCATCGGGTTCCGCGCACCTGCCCGCAGCGAGCTGATCGCGCATTATGCCGACCATCTGCTTGCCGAGCTCGACGACGACGACCGCTATACCGACGCGGGGCTGCGCGCGCAGGGCAATCCGGGGGAGATTACGGCGGCGGCGCTCGATAAGCTGCACGCGATGGTGACCGCGAAACTGGCCGACAAAGCGGCGTTCGCGCGCTGGTTCGGGGGGTACACGTCGACGCCGAAATATCCCGAGGTCGACTGGGGGCCGGAGGAACCGGTTTCGGCTGAGGAGGTGCGCGCAAGGGTCGCGGGCGGCGCGACGCTGCGCCGTAATCCGGCGAGCCGATTCGCGTTCGTGCGCGAGGGCGGCGCAGTGGTGCTGTTCGTCGATGGCGAGGTGTATGCGTGTGCGGGGGAGGTAGCGGCGTTTGCGGAGGAGCTTTGCGCGGCGGACAATTTTGCGGTCGAGACAGTGCTGGCGGGGTCGGGTTCAGCGATGGATCTGCTCGCCAACCTCTTCACCCGCGGCAGTGTGGCCGTTTGGGATCAGGACCGCTAGCGTGCCGGTCAGCCGGCCAGCACGATCGCTGCTACTTCATCGACCGAGCCGACCACGAGCAGCGAATCGCCGCCGACCATGCCGACCTTGGTCTGGTTGTTTTCGTCGGTGCGGAGGTAGGCGATATTGCTGACGACGACGAGATAGTCGCCGCCGCGCGACCTGAGACGAACGAATTTCATGATGGACTGCTCCTGACACAAATTGCGTTAGGGAGCAGTCCTCAGTTTTGGGTTAACTTCCCTCTCCTACCGCGAGGGCGAAGGCTTAGCGCCCGCCGCCGCCCGAGCGTTTCACCGCACCCCGGTGTGCACCCACACCCGGCGCGCGTTTCGGGGCGAAGCGGCGCTTTTCGCCGTTCGGTGCCGCAGGTGCACCGCGGCCGCCGCGACCGGCATCACGCCCGCCATGCGGTGCTTCTCGTACGAACGCGGGTTTCGGCAATGCCGCTGCCTTAGTGGCGAAATCGGCGGGGAGCGGCGCGGTTTGCAGCTTCACACCCGTCAGTTTCTCGATGTCGCGCAGCCAGCCCTTTTCCTCGCCCGCGACAAAGCTGACGGCGATGCCAGTCGCCCCCGCGCGCGCCGTCCGCCCGATGCGGTGGACATATTGTTCCGGCACATTGGGCAGATCGAAGTTGAAGACATGGCTGACGCCCGACACGTCGATGCCGCGCGCGGCGATATCGGTCGCCACGAGGATCTTGATGTCGCCACGCTTGAACGCATCGAGGGCGTCCATACGGGCGTTCTGCGACTTGTTGCCGTGGATTGCTGCCGCGCGGACACCTGCAGCACCCAGATGCTTCACGATGCGGTCGGCGCCGTGCTTGGTGCGGCTGAACACCAGTGCGCGCTCGATCGGCTCGTTCTTGAGCACGATGGTCAGCAGCGCCTGCTTTTCAGCCTGATTGACGAAGGTCGCATATTGATCGACGCGCTCGGCCGTCGAAGCGACGGGCGTGACCGCGACCTGCACGGGATCGGTCAGAAAACGGCTGCCGAGTTCGGCAATCGTTTTGGGCATCGTCGCCGAGAAGAACAGCGACTGGCGCTGCTTCGGTAGCAAGCGGTCGATCTGCTTCAGCGCATGGATGAAGCCGAGGTCGAGCATCTGGTCGGCCTCATCGAGAACGAAGATTTCGACATGGCGCAGGTTCAATGCGCGCTGTTCGATCAGGTCGATCAGACGACCGGGTGTGGCGACGAGCACGTCGAGACCCTGACCGCACATCTTGATCTGGCGACCGATCGGCATGCCGCCGAACACGACGCCGACGGAGAGGCGCTGGCCCTTGCTGTAATCCTCGAACGACTGGGCGATTTGCGCCGCCAGTTCGCGCGTCGGCGACAGCACCAGCATGCGGCAGCCGCCGGGCGGACGCGGCTTGGCGTTGGCGGTAAGGCGCATGATGCTGGGCAGCGCGAACGCCGCAGTCTTGCCGGTGCCGGTCTGCGCGATGCCGCAAAGATCACGGCCCTCAATCAGGGCCGGGATCGACTGGACCTGAATGGGAGTGGGCGTGTCGTAACCCTTGGCGGCGAGCGCGGACAGGATCGGCGCACTAAGGCCGAGGTCGGTAAATTTAGTCATGGATATGCTTTCGAGTGCTCGCGCGCGCCGTTGGGCACGCTTGATGCGAGCGGGGTTGATGACAACCCGCGTGAAAAGGGAAGCCGATTGGCTGAGAGCGTCATGGGGTCGAGCCTGTCCGGAAACCCGGAAAATCACGCTGGCCGACCGTGCGAAAACGGAGATCGCTTCGCTGCGCTGCAACACGATATGGCAGCATTTGTTACCGAAATCAAGTCGCGCCTATTTGGCAGCTTCAGGCAATTGCCGAAAACCTGTGCTAGCGATGCGCGGTCCAGATCCAGCCAGCAGCCTTGAACGCGACCCGTCCATCAGCGAGACGTGATTGCAGCAGCCGTTCCAGCCGCGCGATGAAGTCGGCCCGCGCATGGCCTATAAGCGTTCGCGCCGCACGCGCGGCAGGACCGATCTGCTGGAAAAAGGAAAGCGCGTCTGCAACGGCATTGTCGCCCGCACCGGCCACATAGTCCCAATCGAACGGCGCGGGTCTGGCGTCCTGCCATCCGGCGCTGGCCAATATGCCCGCAACATGATCCGGCGCGGCGAAGACGAAGGGGCCGGGCGCCAGCGGATCGCCGACCGGTTGTTCCGGAAGCAGTGCCATCATGTCGGTTGCCCAGGCATTTTCGCCCGATGCCCGAAAGCACGAAAAGATCAACCGTGCATCGGACGTGGCGCTTTCAGCGAGCCGGGCGAAAGCAGCGACGGGGTCATCAAAAAACATCACGCCATGCCGCGAGATTAAAGTGTTGGGCCGGAACGCGGGGTCCGACCAGGTCGAGGCATCGGCGACCCCGAAGCGGCAGTTCGCCATGGCCACGCGCGACAGCGCCGTGTCGATGAGCGCAGGCGACAGGTCGATGCCGAGGCATCGGGCGTGCGGAAATCGCGCGGCTGCCGAGATCGTCGTGGTCCCGGCCCCGCATCCGATATCGAGGATCCCCGCAGCCGATGGTTCGAGACTGTCGATGCGATCGAGAAGTTCGGCTTGGATGGGGGCGAGGCTACGGTCGGTCCGTTGCCATTCTGCCGCCCAAGTCTCGCCGACCCGCCCCTGCCATTCAAATGCATCGGTCATGGTCGATTATCTCCGGTCTGGTTGAGTGCCGCAGCCACAGCACGGACCCGTGCCTCGCGGTCGGGCGCGTTCTTGGCGACCATCGCGCGGTACCGGTCGAGCGTCGCCGCATCGGCCTTTTCCGGCGTGCCGCTGTCGAACGGCGGGGCGGGGTCGTATTCGATGCTCAGCTGCACGAATTTGGCGTGGTCCTCGCCCCGGATCGCAGCGGTGAGGGCGAGCGCGAAGTCGATGCCTGCGGTCACCCCGCCGCCGGTGACGCGGTCGCGGTCGAACACCGTGCGTTCCGCTACTGGCTCTGCACCGAACCACGCCAGTTGGTGGCGCGAGGCCCAGTGGCAGGCCGCGCGGTATCCTGTCAGAAGCCCCGCAGCGGCGAGAACCAGCGAACCGGTGCACACGCTGGTCACCCAAGTTGCGTCGGTGCCGACCCGGCGCACCCAGTCAAGCGTCTCCGCGTCCTCCATCGCGGCAACAGTGCCGAACCCGCCGGGGACGCACAGAATGTCGGCACGGGGGACGTCGGCAAAGGTCGCGTGCGGCAGCAGGTCGAACCCCGCATCGGTTGGCACGGGATCGCGGGTCTTCGCCACCAGATCGATCTTCGCATCGCCCAGCCGGGACAGCACTTGCGCGGGACCGGTCAGGTCAAGCTGGGTGACGTTGGGGAACAGCAGGAAAGCGATGTGGATCATTGGCAGATTTCCGCTGGTCGTTTGGGTCGCTTCCTCTAAGCTCTGCTCATGAGCGAGCCAACCAAGAACATCGCGCTGTTGATCGACGCCGACAATGCGTCGCCCGACCGGTTCGACGATGTGCTGGCCATCCTCGCTGAACTCGGCACGGTCAATATCCGCCGTGCCTATGGCAATTGGGAAAAGGCGTCGCTCAAGGGCTGGAAAGCGCTGACCCACCGTTACGCCATCGAGCCGCAGCAGCAGTTCGACGTGACCAAGGGCAAAAGCGCGACCGACATGCGGCTGCTGATCGATGCGATGGACCTGCTTTACCGGGGCCGCGTCGACGGGTTCGGGCTGATGTCGTCGGACAGCGACTTCATGCCGCTGGCGATGCGGCTGCGCCAGGACGGACTGCCGGTTTACGGCTTTGGCGGCGCGAAAACGCCCGAGAGTTTCCGTCAGGCCTGCACGCGGTTCGTGTTTACCGACGAGGCCAAGACGGTCGAGACGCCTTTGGAAGCGGCCATCCCCTTGGCGGGCGCGCCGGAAATCCCCGACGAGCTGCTCAATGCGGTGGCGACCGCGTGGAAGGCGGCAAAGCGCGATGAAAAGGGCTGGGCGCGCCTCGCCGAGGTGGGGCAGCGCGCGACCGCAACCACGTCGATCGACGCGCGCAGCTATGGCTATTCGCGCCTGTCGCAGCTGATCGCCGCCATCCCGCAATTTTCGACCGAAAAGCGTGACGACGGCGTCTGGATCAAGCGAGTGCGCTGACTACTCCGCAGCGAGCAAATCCACTGCGCCGCCGAGATCGACCGACACCAGCCTGCTGATCCCCTGTTCGACCATTGTCACACCATAGAGCCGGTGCATCCGCGCCATCGTGACGGCGTTGTGCGTTACGATCAAATACCGGGTGTCGGTCGTCCGCGTCATCGCGTCGAGCAGGTCGCAAAAGCGTTCGACATTGGCGTCGTCGAGCGGGGCGTCGACTTCGTCGAGCACGCACAAGGGCGCGGGGTTGGTGAGGAACAGTGCGAAGATCAGCGCGACGGCGGTGAGCGCCTGTTCGCCGCCCGAGAGCAGCGTGAGGCTGGTCAGCTTCTTGCCCGGCGGCTGCGCCATGATCTCCAGCCCCGCATCGAGCGGATCATCGCTGTCGATCATCTCCAGATGCGCCTCGCCGCCGTTGAACAAGGTGCGGAAGAGGTCGCGGAAATGGCCGTCGACCGCCTCGAACGCGGCGCGCAGTTTCAGCCGTCCCTCGCGGTTGAGGCTGCCGATCGAGCCGCGCAGGCGGTGGGTTGCCTCGGTCAGTTCGGCCATCTCGGCGGCATTGTTTTCACGCGAGGCCTCAAGTTCAGCGAGTTCGCTTTCGGCGACGAGATTGACCGGGCCGAGCCGTTCGCGCTCCATCGTCAGATTTTCGAGCCGTTTGGATTCGGTCTGCGTGTCCTCAACGGCGCTCGCCTCGAATCCGAGCTTTTCGGGGAGCATCGGTGGCGGGCATTCGAAACGCTCGCCCGACACGCGGCCCATTTCGACGCGGCGTAGTTCCTGATTCTCGGCACGCGCCACCGCCCCGGCACGGTCCTCGCGGGCGGCGGACAAGGTTTCGGCGACCCGCGCAGCTTCGACCTCGCGCTCGCGCACGACTTCCTCGGCATTGCGTTCGGTCGTCCGGGTCGCGTCGGCGCGCGCCCCAGCATCCTCGGCGGCACCCGTTGCCCGACGGACAGCGCGGGCGGCAGCTTCAGGCGCGTCGTCGAGCGTTCCGGCCTCGGCATCGAGTGCGGCGGCGCGGCGGGACATGTCTTCGATGCGCTTCGCTGCTTTGCCGCTGCGGGATTTCCAGTTTTCCGCTTCCTCGGTCGCGGCGCGCTGACGCGCCTTGTCGGCGTCGAGCGCGGCGTCGAGGGTGGCGAGTTGCGCGCGGGCAGCGACGACGGCATCGCGGGCGGACCGGGCGGCGCTGTCGAGGCCGGTCAGGCGCGCGCTGAGGTCGTCAGACGGAAGCGCCGCGCGTCGGGCTTCGGCGATGTCGAAGTCGGTTTGCGCGGCGGACAGGTCAGCTTCGGCAGCGGTCAGCCGCTCGGCGATCCGGCCATGGGCAGCGCGCCCGCGCTCGATGGCAGCGGCGGCGGTATCGATGGTTCGCAACGCCAGACGGTGCGCGGCATCGGCGCTGTCACGGGCCTGCCGAGCATCGGACAACGCCAGCGTGGCAGCATCGAGGGCCGCGCGACCTTTCTCGACGGCATCGCTCGCGCTTTCCAGGGCAGCGCGGGCAGCGGGCAAGTCTGCCTCGAGTTCGGCCAGCCGGTTGCGGCGAACGAGGCGTTCGGCCTCGACCGCGCCCGACCCCTCGCTGACGAATCCGTCCCAGCGGCGTAGCTTGCCCTCGCGCGTAACGAGGCGCTGACCGACGGCGAGCGTCTGCCCCTCGTCGGTGTCGACCACGACAATCTGGGCGAGACGACGCGCGAGTTCGGGCGGCGCGGCGACATGGCCGGCCAGCAGCGTGCCGAAGGCAAAGGACGGATCGTCGGCGGCATGGGCGATGCCGGTCCAGCGGCGGGGGGAGTCCGACGCTGCCCCCACATCGGCGGCCAGATCGTCGGCGAGTGCCGCGGCAAAGGCCGCTTCATAGCCCTTGGCGGCGCTAACGAGACCGAGCACCCCTTTGGCCTCGCGGGCCGGGGCCAGCGCGCGGGCCTCGCTTTCGAGTGCGGCAAGCGTTGCCGCGGCTTCGGACCGGGCGCTTTGCGCGGCGGCAAGGTGACCGGCGGCGGTTTCGCGACCGGCTTCGGCGGTGTCGAGCGAAGCGACCGCGTCGACAAGCGCGGCTTGAGCGCGTCGGCTCGCCGCTATCGCATCGTGGTGCGCGGCATCGATCCGGTCGAGCGGATCGAGGGCATCGCGTTCGGCTTGAGTTCGGGTAAGCTCGCGCCCGGCACGGTCGAGCTGCGCGCTGGCGGCGGCGACAGCGGCTTCGGCGACCCTGCGTTCGGCACCGCGCTCCGCGGCCTCGGCAGTGGCCTTGGCAAGGGTTAGCTCGGCCTCGCGCGCTGCCGCTTCGGCTGCGGCGACCCTGCCGACATGGCTGGCACGTTCGTCTCCAGCGGCGGCGATGCGGACCGCGAGCGCCTTCACCTCGTCCCCAAGCCGCGCCAAGGCATCGCCCGCATCGCTGGCAAGTTCGCCTTCGCGTTCCCGGTCGCTGGACAGGCGTTCGCGCTCTGCGGCGATGGCGGCGATGCGCGTTTCAATGGCGCGCAATTCGCCTTCAGCACTGGCGAGTGCATGGCGGGCATCGGCGACGGCGTCGCGCGCGGCCATCGCCCCGGCGCGTGCGGCGGCTAATTTTTCGGTCGCATCGCGGCTGAGCACGGCAGTCGCGCGCTGCGCTTCGGCAGCGGCAGCGACACGGTCTTCGGCGGAAGTCGCTTCTGCCCGCGCAACATCGGCGGCCGCTGCGGCATCGCGCCAGCGGGCAAAGATCAACTGACCTTCGGCGACTTTTATGGTGTCGGACAGCTTGCGATACCGTTCTGCCGACCGCGCTTGCCGTCGCAATACGCCCGACCGCGCCTCCATTTCGGTCACGACTTCGGCGACACGCGCAAGATTGGTCTCGGTCGCCTTCAGCCGGATCTCGGCTTCGCGGCGGCGGACATGGAGTCCCGAAATCCCTGCTGCTTCCTCCAGCATCGCGCGGCGCTCGGCAGGCTTGGCGGCGATGATCGCACCGATCTTGCCCTGGCTGACGAGCGCGGGCGAGTGCGCGCCGGTGGCGGCATCGGCGAACAGGAGTTGCGCGTCGCGGGCGCGGGCGTCGCGGCCGTTGATGCGGTAGGCCGATCCCGCACCGCGTTCGATGCGACGGGTGACTTCGACTTCATCCCCGCCTTCATCGACTCCACGCTCCGCAAGGATCGAGACTTCGGCGAACTGCCGTTGCGGGCGCGTCGCGGTCCCGGCGAAGATCACGTCTTCCATGCCCGACCCGCGCAACGACTTGGGCGACCCTTCGCCCATCGCCCAGCGGATCGCCTCGAGCAGGTTCGATTTACCGCAGCCGTTCGGTCCGACGACGCCGGTCAGTCCGTTCATGATCCGCAGTTCGACCGGATCGACGAACGATTTGAACCCCGATAATTTGACGCGCGCGATCTTCAACGAGCCACCCCTTGGGGACAAGGCTAGCGCGGTGTCACGCAGGCGTCACGGGCGCGATGCGCGATTTCTGTGGATGATTCAGGCACCCGCCGCGCGGAGCATCGGCTCGAGGTCGGTCCAGGACGACACATTGGGAACCATGCTGCCATTGATGAAGAACGTCGGCGTGCCCTGGACATTGTATTTCTCGAAGGCATCCTTGCGGGTCTTGTCGAGCGCCGCCGTCTTGACCGGATCGGCGAGGCACTGGGCCAGCGCATCGCGCGAAATGCCGCGCTGGACGACGAATTCGTCGCGCCCCGAAATCCGCGCATATTCGGCATTTTGCGCCGCGATGGGTAGTGACTGAAGCCGCTGCTGCTCGGCTTGGGGCAGCGACGAAATCTTGCCGAGCCAGTTCTGCATATCGCTGTAGGACGCATCGACCAGCGCAAAGAACGGGGCAGGGCCGCCGCACTTGTAGGCGAGCGATGCCATCAGATCGGGGCCGTGGAGCAAGAGGCTGCGGTATTCGAACGACACCTTGCCGGTGGCGATGTACTTCGCCTTCAACGCCTCGGTGCTCTGCATCGAAAAAGCGGCGCAGCCCGGGCAGGTCAACGAACCGTATTCCATCAGCTTAATCGGCGCTTTCGGGTTCCCCATCAGCATTCCGCCCTCGGGCGTCTCGCTGACGACCATCGCCCATTCGGTGCCCGCAGGGGGCGCGACGGTGGCAACCGGACCCGATACGGCCATGGTCGAGTTGTTTGCGCCGGAACCGCAAGCTGCCAGTGCCAGTGCCGCGACACCGGCAATCATCATCCGCTTCATCATGTTCATCCTGCCTTGGGTTTCAGTTTAAGCGCTATGCGGAGCAATGCCTCCACTTCGGCCCAGTGATGGGCATCGACGCGTTTGCCGTCGATAAAGAATGCCGGCGTGCCGCCGATCTTGCGGACATCCCACGCGTCATTGGTCATCGCCAGCACGGGTGCCTGTGCCACCTTGCTCGCATAACAGGCATCAAGGGCGGCGGGTGTAATGCCGCGCTTCGCCATAAGGGCAGTCAGGCCGCTGGCACGCGACATCGCTTTCAGACCCGCTATCGGGTCTTTCGCCGTCGGCGCGGGGTCGAACTTCGACGCCCCTTCGAACAAGGCATTCTGCGCGGCAAAGACCGCTTCGTGGTGACCCGGGAAACGCGCAGCGGTCCCGCACCGTGTCGCCAGCGCGGCGGCGAGATCGAGCGGATCGCGCACCGCATTCCGCAGTTCGAACGCGACCGTCCCGCGCGCGACATAATCGCGCATCAATGGCGCCGTCGCCTCGGTCGTGAATTCGGCGCAGTGCGGGCAGGTGTAGGACATGAACTCGACCAGCCGCACTTTCGCCGCCGGATTACCGATGACGTACGAACCGGCGGGGGTCCGCGTGACGGTCTTGGTCCAGTCGACAGGCTTGGCCGCGCCAAGCGTGAACAACGCGAGGAGCGCCAACAGGATACGCATCAGCTGATCTTTCCGAGAACGGGAACGTGCCGCGCCGCCGCCACGCCGCGCGCGAGCGATTCGAGCACGGTTTTCAGTTCTGGATCGGCAATGGTGCGGAGCGAATCGCCCAAATCAGTCGGGATCGGGATCGATGGCGCAGGGGCCGCGCGGCGCGGCGCAGCAGGCAGGCTGCCTTGCCGGATCACGACTTTGACCACGGCAGCATAGCCGAAGAACCGATTGACCCGCTCGATCAGGGTCGGCGCGACATGCTGCATCATCGGGGCGTGCGCGCCGGTGGCGACGACGGTCAGCACGCCTTGTTCGCGCTTGCCGTGCGGAAAGCGGATCGATTCGGGGGCGGAGGCATGGGCGTAACGCTCGCCGACGATTTCGCTCCAGCGGCTGACGACGGACGACTGGACGAAGCCGAACTTGCGGAACGCGGCGCGCCCGACATCGGGGACGATATCGGCAACGGCACGCGCACGATTCGCGCGGGTCGGTTCGGCTGCAGGAGTGGGTCGTTTCGCCATTTCAGCCGTCCATGCCACAAGCAAAGCGTGTCCGTCGATATCTCTCGCATCGCTGAAAAATTATTGCCCTGGTATGATGCGAATGCGCGGGTGTTGCCGTGGCGCAGCCCGCCCGGCGCGCCGCTGCCGGATCCCTACCGTGTATGGCTGTCCGAAATCATGCTCCAGCAGACGACGGTAGCAACGGTGAAGGCGTATTTTGAACGCTTCACGTCGCGCTGGCCGTCGGTCGCCGTACTGGCGGCGGCGGACGAAGGCGATGTCATGGCGGCGTGGGCAGGGCTTGGGTATTATTCGCGGGCGCGCAATCTCGTGGCCTGCGCGCGGGTGCTGGCGGCAGACGGGTTTCCGGCAGACGAGGCGGGTTTGCGGGCGTTGCCGGGGGTTGGACCGTATACGGCGGCGGCTATTGCTTCGATTGCGTTCGGGCAGCGCGCGGTCGTCATCGACGGCAATGTCGAGCGGGTCGTGGCGCGGCTGTTCGCGGTCGAAGCGTCGTTGCCGGGGGTGAAGCCCGAGCTGAAGCGGCTGGCCGATACGATCACGCCTGACACGCGCTGCGGCGACTTTGCCCAGGCGATGATGGACCTAGGTGCGACCGTCTGCGTGCCGCGTAATCCGCGCTGTGGCGATTGTCCCCTGCGGCGCGATTGCGGGGCTTATGCGGGCGGACATCCGGGCAGCTATCCGCGTCGTGCGGCGAAAGCGGTGAAGCCCGAACGAACCGCAACCGCTTGGTGGATCGAGCGGGAAGAGCAAGTGCTGTTGGTGCGCCGTCCGGCCAAGGGGCTGCTGGGTGGTATGTTGGCGCTGCCGTCCACGCTCGTGACCTCTTGCCCCGATTTCACGGGCGCTCCGGTCGGCACCGTCACCCATGTCTTCACCCATTTCCGCCTGACGCTGACCGTTGCCGTAGCGTCGCTCGATCCCGGTTGCGTTTTGCCACCCGACGCACAATGGTGGCCGAAAGTCAGGTTGCTCGACGCGGGCCTGCCGACGCTGTTTGCCAAGGCCGCAGCGGTGGCGATGAGGGAGGAATAAATATGTTCGACGCGCGACTGGACCGGCGGCAACTCTTTGGCGCGGCGGCGCTGTTCGGCGGCCTGGCTGCAACCCCGGCATGGGCGCGGTCGCGCGCCAATCGCGGCGGCTGGGACAAAGTTCAGGCGCTGCTCGACGAATATGTCGCTTCGAAAAAGCTGCCTGGGCTGGTCGGCGCGGTCGCGCGCGGAACCGACGACGCCGATTTCCTTATGTCCGGAACGCTTGCCATCGACAGCAAGCGCGCGGTCGATGCCGATACGCTTTATCGCGTCTATTCGATGTCGAAGCCGATTACCGGCATGGCGGCGATGATGCTGATCGAAGACGGCAAGCTGCGCCTCGACCAGAGCGTCGGCGATTTCCTGCCCGGTTTTGCCAAGCCGATGGTCATTCTCGACCAGATGAAAAGCCTCGACGCCAAGCCCGCGTCCAAGCCGCTGACCATCCGCCATCTGCTGACACACTCGGGTGGGCTGGGCTATATTATTACGAGCAAGGGCGAACTGCTCAAGGAATATGGGCGGCTCGGCCTGACCGGCGGGCCGATCAGCAACAAACCGGTGCCCGGCGTAGCCAAGGTCACGCCGCCGCCCAGCTTGCAGGAATTCGGCAAGCGCATTTCGATGCTACCGCTGATGTACGAACCTGACACACGCTGGAGCTATTCAGCAGGGCTCGATGTGCTCGGTGCCGTGATCGAAATTGCCAGCGGCATGTCATTCGAGGCGTTTCTGCAAAAGCGGCTGTTCGGGCCGCTCGGCATGACGTCGAGCTGGTTCGTCGTGCCGCAATCACAGCTGCCGCGACTGACCACCAACTACGGTATCTTCAAGGACCAGAAATTTCCGATCGATCCACCGGGTGATTCCGCGTTCGCCGATCCGTCGATGATTCCGCTCGGTGGCGGCGGGCTGGTGATGTCACCCCGCGATTACGACCGCTTTCTGCTGATGCTGGCGGGCAAGGGCAAAGTAGGACGCACGCGCGTGATGAAGGAGGAGACGGCACGGCTCGGCATGTCGAACCTGCTGCTTCCGGGCGTTTCGACCGAAAATACCTATGTGACGGGACAGGGATTCGGTGCGGGCGGGCGGGTGACGCTCAGCACCGATCCCTTGGGGTCGGGCATCGGCACCTTCGGCTGGGCCGGGGCAGCGGGCACGGTCGCCTGGGTCGATCCCACAAAGGGGGTCCGCGCCTCGGGTTATGTCCAGTTTATGCCGGGTGAGGCGCTGCCGTTCAGCAAGGATTTCGGCAAGAGCGTTTACGCCAGCCTGTGACAGGGTTCACGGGTTCCCCGCTAGACCGCGTCGATCATATCCGCAGCGATCCGGATGCCTATGCGGCGCTGCTCGGCGACTGGCGCGCGCGGGTGTTGATGCTCGAGGGCGTCTCGCCGCAGATCGGCGACGACGGCGGACTGGTCTGGGGCAGCCTTGCGTCCGTTGGCGAAGGGGCCGAACTGATCCTGCTTGGGCTGCTCGACGCGCGGCCCCATTTTGTCGAAGTCGTGCGTCACGAGACGCCAACGATCATGCGGTCGCCCGCGATGTTCCGCGCGTTACAGATGCTGGTTGCCGAAGATGCCGCGACATTCGGCACGGCGCTCAGCCTGATTACCTGGCACAACAACCACCGTTTCTGCGGACGGTGCGGCGGGGCCACAAAACTGTTTCGCGCTGGCTGGGGCCGTAAATGCGAGGAGTGCGCCACCGAACATTTCCCGCGCACCGACCCTGTTGTCATCATGCTGGCAGAGTTTGAGGGGAAAGCGCTCGTCGGCCGCCAGCCGCGTTTTCCGCCGGGGAACTATTCGGCGCTGGCGGGTTTCCTCGAACCCGGCGAATCGATCGAGGAAGCGGTGCGGCGCGAGATCATGGAAGAGGCAGGCGTTCCATGCGGCGCCGTGCGCTATGTCGCCAGCCAGCCTTGGCCGTTTGGCGGCGCGCAGCTGATGATTGCGTGCGTGGCCAAGGCGCTGGCGGACGAGATCACCATCGACCCGAAGGAACTCGAAGACGCGATGTGGGTGACGCGGGAGGAAGCGATTGCAGCGCTTGGGGGCGACGAGAATGCGCGGTTCAAAGCGCCGCCACCGTTCGCGATTGCCCATACGCTGTTGAAGGCGTGGGTTGGAGAATAACGTGTGCTCCTGTGAAAGCAGGAGCCCTGCAGGCAAGCCTTGCTGCCCGTCGACAAGGCTCCTGCTTTCGCAGGAGCACATCGTTCCCTACCCCCGCTTGCGCGCTTCCGGATACGTTCCCAACAGCCGCACCCATTTCGTATGATAGGCCAGCTCGTCGAGCGCGCGGGCGACGGCGGGATCCTCGGGCCGCCCCTCGATTTCGGCGAAGAATTCGGTCGCGGCAAAGCTGGCACCGCGTTGGTAGCTTTCCAGCTTGGTCATGTTGACGCCGTTGGTCGCGAAGCCGCCCATTGCCTTGTAGAGCGCGGCGGGAACGTTTTTCACCTCGAACAACAATGTCGTCATTACGTCCTCTGGCAGTTCGCGCACCGGGGCTTCACGGGCGAGGATGACGAACCGAGTCATATTATCGCTCGAATCCTCCAGCCCGTCGGCGAGGATATCGAGGCCGTAGATCGCGGCAGCACGCGGCGGGGCTATGGCGGCCACGCTCGCATCGCCGCCCTCGACGACCAGCGCCGCCGCGCCCGCCGTGTCCGAATAGGGCACCGGCTGTATGCCCCGCGCGCGCAGCCAGTGGCGGCACTGGCCCAGCGCCTGCGGGTGGCTCGTCGCCTGACGGATGCCGTCGAGCGGCCCCATCCCCATCAGCGCGTAACGGATCGGCAGGAAATGCTCGCCGGTAATGACCAGCCCCGATTCGGGGAGCAGGAAGTGGATGTCGGCCACCCGCCCGTGGAGCGAATTTTCGATGGGGATCATCGCGCAATCGGCACGTCCCTCCTTCACTGCGTCGATGGCGTCTTCGAAGGCGAAACAGGGCAGCGGCAGCGCGTCGGGAAACGCCTGTTCGACGGCGATCTGCGAATTCGCCCCCGGCGCGCCCTGAAACGACACCGCCCGTTCGGGCGCGGCGTCGGCAGCGGCAGCCATGGTGGCAACGATGGGCAAGGCGGGGGCGGGATAGTTCTGCATGTCGAATTGCGCGCGTAAGGATGATGGTGCCCCGCCGCAACTGCTGCCGCAAGCGCGCTTGCGGATAACCGACGGCGGTTCTAAGGGCGGCGACATTCGTCACCGACAGAATTCAGGACATCCGGCAGACACATGGACAATCGGCAGAATATCATTGCGATGATGGTGCTCGGCGCCGGCATCGTGGCACTCGGCGGCACGATCGTCAGTAGTCAGGCATTTCACTCCGGTCGTCCCGCGAAAATGGGCTATGTCGTCGAAGGCGTCGACGTCTCCACCGAAGGCGGGCCTGCTGCTGCTCCTGTCGCCATTGCGTCGCTGTTGCCGACTGCGGATGCCGCCAAAGGTGCCGAAGTGTTCAAGAAATGTGCGTCGTGCCACAATGTCGCGCAGGGCGGTGCAGCGGGCATCGGTCCGAATCTTTACGCGATTATCGGGGCCAAGCATGGCCATCAGGCCGGTTTTGCCTATTCCGAAGCGCTGCTCGCCAAGCCCGGGCCGTGGTCGTTCGAGGCCATGAACGAATGGCTGACCTCACCCAAGGCCTATGCGCCGGGGACGAAGATGAGCTTTGCGGGCCTGTCAAAGGCGGAAGACCGCGCGAATTTGCTGGTCTATCTTAACGCACAGGGGTCGAACCTGCCTCTGCCCGCCGCGCCTGCTGCGGAAGCCGCACCGGCTGAGGCGGCAGCTGCGGGGAACGCAACCGAAGCCCCCGCGAACGCGGCAGCCCCCGCCGCGAAGTAGTCCGCGCTACGTCGCGTAAAAGTCCTGCACGACTTTCCACGCTTCTTCGGCGCTTTCGACGAACGTCATCAGCTCGATATCCTTGGCGGAAATGACACCCTCTGCGGCGAGCGCGTCGAGATCGACGACACGGTTCCAGAAGTCGCGCCCGAACATCAGGACCGGCATCGGCTTGATCTTGCCCGTCTGGATCAGGGTGAGCAGCTCGAACGTCTCGTCGAACGTCCCGAACCCGCCCGGGAACACTGCAACGGCGCGCGCGCGCAGCAGGAAGTGCATCTTGCGAAGCGCGAAATAGTGGAACTGGAAACTCAGCGACGGCGTGACATAGGGATTGGGTGCCTGTTCGAACGGCAGGACGATGTTCAGCCCGACCGATTCGGCCCCGACATCCGCCGCGCCGCGATTGGCCGCTTCCATGATCGAGGGGCCACCGCCGGAGCAAACAACGAAATGCCGCCGCCCCTGTGCGTCGAGCGGGGTCTGGCTGGCCAGCGCGGCGAGCTTGCGCGCCTCGGCATAGTAACGCGATTTCGCGTCGAGGCTGGCCGCGACCGCCGGGTCTGCGTGGGTCGAGGCAATACCGGGTTCGGGAATGCGCGCCGATCCGTAGAACACCATCATCGACGCGATCTTTGCTTCGTCGAGCAGCAATTCGGGTTTCAGCAATTCGAGCTGGAACCGCACCGGGCGCAATTCCTCGCTCAGCAGGAAGTCCATGTCCTGAAAGGCGAGCTTGTAAGCGGGATGTTCGGTCTGCGGTGTCGAGACGATCTGCTTGGCGGTTTCGGCCTCTTGGGCGGCGCGTTCGAAGACGCGGACGGGGATGCTGGTTTCGGTCATGCGAGCGGCCCTAACGGCAAAACGGCCCCCTTCCCATATCGAAATGGAAATGGTCGCGGTGCGCGGCGTTATAGTCGGGGCTAAGTACGGTGTTGAAGCGGCGGCAAGCCGAGGCGCGGACGCTGCGAAGGAAGCGGGCTTCGCGTTCGTCACCGCTCCAGCCGTTCAGGACGCTGATACGTCGTCCGTCCTTCAGCACGAACGCGGCGACATCGACGGCATTGGCCGTGGCATGTTCGGACAGGCTACCGCCCGCCGCGCCGTTGATATTGCGGCAGTTATAGGTGCCCATCGTTTCGACCCGCGCGACGGGCGAGCCGAACTCGCCCATAGCGGGCACCTGCAAATCTGACTGCACCCAGACGGTGAAAGCATAGCCGAGACCACAGGTCATCGCGCCGAGATTGGTCACCGGCGTCCCGATGTCGCGCAGTTGCACACTGCCCAGCGCTGAACAGCCGCCGCCGAATGTGCGGTCGGGGAGCAATGCGTAACGCGCGACGATGACGTCCATTTTGGCGATGCACTGACGCAGCGCGACCGGATCGGCACCGCGCACCGGTTGCACCTGCGGACGGCGATAGGTCGGACCCGAGATGCAGGCCGACAGGACGAGCGGAAGGAGGAGCACAGCGCGACGCATTCCAAGTGTCTAGCGCGCCCAAATCCGGAAAGGAATCCACTGGTCGCGGCAATCGGGCTTGCGCGGTGCCCGCCCCGCCGATACGGGACAGTATATGCGAACGGTTCTCAATAGTAAGCTGCTGCTTTGGGTCGTGCTGGCGATCCCGGCTGCCGCGATGCTGCGCGCCTTTTTGATGGGCACAACCGACGCTGCCGACCTCCTCCACCCAAGCGGAGAATTCTCGGCACGGCTGATGATCTTGGCGATGATGATTGCGCCGCTGATTGCGGTTGTCGGCGCGCGCGGCTGGCTGCGCTGGCTGCTCGCGCGGCGGCGGGCGCTTGGTGTCGCGGCATTCGGCTACGCCGTGCTTCATCTTGTGCTTTATGTTGTCGATATGGGTGTGCTCGACGATATGCTTGCCGAGGTCGGCGCGCCCGGAATCTGGACCGGCTGGGTCGCGTTCGCGCTGATGATCCCGCTGGCACTGACCAGCAACGATGCCTCGATGCGGGCGTTACAGTCAGGGTGGAAACGGCTTCAACGGCTGGCCTATCCGGCGGCGCTGCTAACCCTCGCGCACTGGGTCTTTGTCCACAATAATGCGGTTGCAGCGCTGGTTCATTTTGCCCCGCTTGTCCTGCTTCTTGTCTTCCGCTTCGTCCGTTCCTCCCGCCAGCCCCTGCAAGGATATTCCCGATGAAAACCACGATTGCACTCGCCACCGCCACCGTAATGTTCGCCCTGTCGGCCCCTGCCCACGCCACCGGCGTCATCAAATGCAATGCGGGGCCGCAGACCGGCTGGAAGACGCCTGCGGCCCTGACCGCCAAGCTGGTCAAGGAAGGCTGGCAGGTTCGCAAGGCCAAGGTCGATGGCGGCTGCTATGAAGTCTACGGCACGACGCCCAAGGGCGAGAAGGTCGAAGCCTATTTCCACCCGGTAACGCTCGAAAACCTCTACATCGCACGGCGCGGCCAAGTGCTGTTTCGTAAATCGGGTTACTGATCCCCCGCAGTAATTTGGTCGATTGACTTGCCCGTCACCGCCTCTATTGGCGGCGACGGGCCACGCGGTCCCAACGCCGCGCTGCTCTCTGTGAGGAGAGAATATATGACTGAGTTACCTGTGCCTGCGCGCAAACCTGCGCGTCCCCATTTCAGCTCCGGACCCTGTGCCAAGCCGCCCGGCTGGGAAGCGTCACGTCTGGCGACCGAGTCGCTCGGGCGTTCGCACCGCTCGAAAATCGGCAAGGCGCGGTTGCAGCACGCGATCGACCTGACCCGCGAAATTCTGGGCGTGCCCAACACACATCGTATCGGCATCGTGCCCGCGTCGGACACTGGCGCGTACGAGATGGCGATGTGGACGATGCTCGGCGCGAAGCCCGTCACCGCCATCGCATGGGAAAGTTTTGGCGAGGGCTGGGTGACCGATGCGGTCAAGCAGCTGAAGCTGAACCCGACGATCCTGCGCGCGGATTATGGCGCGCTGCCCGATCTGGACGCGGTCGACTGGTCGAACGATGTGCTGTTCACTTGGAACGGCACGACCAGCGGCGTGCGCGTGCCCGACGGCGAATGGATTGCCGCCGACCGCGAAGGGCTGACCTTCAACGATGCGACAAGCGGCGTGTTTGCCTATGACATGCCGTGGGACAAGCTCGATGTGACGACCTTCTCGTGGCAGAAAGTGCTGGGCGGCGAGGGCGCGCATGGTGTCATCATCCTCGGGCCGCGCGCGGTCGAACGGCTTGAAAGCTATACGCCCGCATGGCCGCTGCCGAAAATCTTCCGCCTCGTGTCGAAGGGCGCGTTGGCCGAGGGTGTGTTCAAGGGCGAGACGATCAACACCCCGTCAATGCTCGCGGTCGAGGATGTGATCTTCGCGCTTGAATGGGCCAAGGGGCTGGGCGGTCTCAGCGGCCTGATGGCGCGCAGCGATGCCAATGCGGCGGCACTCGACAACATCGTGCGCGAACGGCCGTGGCTGGAGCACCTCGCCGCTGATCCGGCAACGCGCTCGCGGACCAGCGTGTGCCTGACCGTCGAAGGTGCCGACGAAGCGCTGATCAAGAAATTCGCGGGACTGCTCGAAGCAGAGCACGCTGCCTACGACATCGCCGGATATCGCGACGCGCCGCCGGGACTGCGGATCTGGTGCGGCGCGACGGTCGATACTGCCGATGTCGTGGCGCTGGGGCCGTGGCTCGACTGGGCCTGGGCGCAGGTCAAGCAATAGGCCTGTGCTCCTGCGAAAGCAGGAGCCATGGAGCCGCGATACAATTTCCCGTTGATAGGGCTCCTGCTTTCGCAGGAGCACAGATTTTCGAAAGAAACCGAAATGCCAAAAGTCCTTATTTCCGACAAAATGGATCCCAAAGCCGCCGAGATTTTCCGCGCGCGCGGGGTCGAAGTCGACGAGATTACCGGCAAGACCAAAGACGAACTGATCGCGATCATCGACCAGTATGACGGTCTGGCGATCCGTTCCGCGACCAAGGCGACCAAGGAAGTCATTGCCGCCGCCAAGAACCTGAAGGTCATCGGTCGCGCCGGGATCGGCGTCGATAACGTCGACATTCCGGCGGCCTCCGCAGCGGGCATCGTCGTGATGAACACACCGTTCGGCAATTCGATCACGACCGCCGAACACGCCATCGCGCTGATGTTCGCGCTCGCGCGGCAGTTGCCTGAGGCCGACGCCTCCACGCAGGCGGGCAAGTGGGAAAAGAACCGCTTCATGGGCGTCGAACTGACGTCGAAAACGCTCGGCCTGATCGGTGCAGGCAATATCGGCTCGATCGTCGCCGACCGCGCGCTGGGTCTCAAGATGAAGGTCGTGGCGTATGACCCGTTCCTGACGCCCGAACGCGCGGTGGCGTTGGGCATCGAGAAGGTGACGCTCGACGAGCTTCTGGCGCGTGCCGATTTCATCACCCTGCACACGCCGCTGACCAACGAGACGCGCAATATCCTGTCGGCGGAAGCGCTCGCCAAGACCAAAAAGGGCGTGCGGATCATCAATTGCGCGCGCGGCGGGCTGATCGACGAAGCAGCGTTGAAGGCCGCGATGGATTCGGGGCAGGTCGGCGGTGCGGCGCTCGATGTGTTTGTCGAGGAGCCCGCGACGCAATCGCCGCTGTTCGGAACGCCCAATTTTATCTCGACCCCGCATCTTGGGGCTTCGACGAGCGAGGCGCAGGTCAATGTCGCGATCCAGGTCGCCGAGCAGATGGCCGATTACCTCATGTCGGGCGGCGTCACCAACGCGCTCAACATGCCATCGCTCAGTGCGGAGGAAGCGCCGAAGCTCAAGCCCTATATGGCGCTGGCCGAACGGCTGGGGTCGTTGGTAGGACAACTCGCGCACGACAACCTGACCAAAATTTCGATCGAGGTCGAGGGTGCAGCGGCGCAGCTCAACATCAAGCCGATCACCGGCGCAGTGCTGGCAGGGCTGATGCGCCGCTATTCGGACACGGTGAACATGGTCAACGCGCCGTTCCTCGCCAAAGAGCGCGGGCTCGATGTGCGCGAGGTTCGCCATGACCGCGAGGGCACTTACCACACGCTGATCCGCGTTTCGGTGCAGACCGAAGCGGGCGAAAAGTCGGTGGCGGGCACGCTGTTCGGCAATGAAAGCCCGCGTCTCGTCGAGATTTTTGGGATTAAGGTCGAAGCCGACCTGGCCGGCGACATGCTCTATATCGTCAATGAGGACGCGCCGGGGTTCATCGGGCGGCTCGGCTCAACGCTTGGCGAGGCGGGCATCAACATCGGGACTTTCCATCTCGGGCGGCGCGATGCGGGCGGCGAGGCGGTGGTGCTACTGTCGGTTGATGAGGGCGTGCCTGAACCTGTGCTATGGCAGTTGTGCAAACTGCCGGGAGTGAAGACGGTGAAGGCGTTGAAGTTTTAATGGCGGGAGCAGGCGGCCTTCTCCCACAGGGTCTGCGCGACCGCCTCCTCGGCGAGGCAGCGGCACAGGCGCGGACCGTGCGCGCGTTGCTCGATAGCATCGAAGCGCGCGGTTACGACCGCGTGTCGCCGCCGCTGGCTGAGTACGAGGATGGCCTTGCCGCGCGGCTGAAGTCTTCGCGCACCGAATTGGCGCGCTTCGTCGATCCCTTGTCGCAGCGGACGCTCGCCATCCGGCCCGACATCACGCCGCAGATCGCGCGGATCGTTTCGACGCAGCTTGCCGATGTCCCGCGCCCGCTGCGGCTGGCCTATGCGGGGCCGGTGTTGAAACTCGGCGCAACGCAGCTCAACCCGCAGCGCGAGGCGATGCAGGTCGGGGCCGAGCTGATCGGTGACGATTCGGTCGCAGCAGCGTGCGAGATCACCGGCATTGCGGTCGCCGCGCTGAAAGCAGCGGGCGTTGAGGGCATTACCGTCGATCTGACCATGCCCGATCTGGTCCAGACGCTGGCGGGATTGCTGCTGTCACTCGGCGAGATTGCCGACCTCGACGCCCTGCTCGACATGAAGGATGCCGGCGGTCTCGCGGAGGCGGGTTACGCAAGCTGGCTCCCGCTGATCGCGGCCACCGGCCCCGTCGCGCCTGCGCTCGATGCGCTTCGCAAGTTCGACCATGCGGGCCTGATGACATCACGCATCGCCGGGATCGAAGCCATTGGGGCGTCTATCGAGGACACCGGTGTTCGCGTCACCCTCGACCCGACCGAGCGGCACGGCTTCGAATACCACAGCTGGTTCGGCTTCTCGCTGTTCCTGTCCGGCGGCACCAACGCGGTCGGGCGCGGCGGCTGCTACGCGATCACGCACAGCGACGGGCGTGAAGAGCCTGCAACGGGGTTTTCGGTCTATCCGGACAGCTTTGCGCCCTGATTCCGCGCGCAGTTTAGCGGACGCGGCCTAGCGCTTGAACGGGTCCACGAAACTGCCGATCATCGCGGGCGCTTCCATCTCGCCGTTGGCAATTGCCTCGGCAATGCGCGCGGCTTCGGTGCGCTCGGTGCGGAGCTGGTCGATCAATGCCTCGCGGTCGCCGTCGAGCTTGGTATCGACGATCGGGTCAAGACCCGCGGCCTTGGCTGCCTTGGCCACAATCGCGTCGAGTTCGCGCTGCGGGCACAGGCCCAAAGTTACCGGATCCTTTGGCACGATGTTCGCCATGTTCCAGTGGCTCTTGTCGCGGATCGCCGAAATCGTGTTGCGCGTCGTGCCGATCAGCTTGCCGATCTGGCCGTCGCTGACCTCGGGGTGGTTGCGGATGATCCACGCGATACCGTCGGGCTTGTCCGACCGCTTGCTGACCGGCGTGTAACGCGGGCCTTTCGTGCGGGTCGCGGCTTCGGGTTCGCGGTCCATTTTCAGCGCGTAATTGGGGTCGCCCTGCCCCTTTTCGATCTCGGCCATCGTCAATTCATGCGCGCGGATCGGGTCGCGCCCGGTCAGTTTGGTTGCTGCGGTATCATCGGCAATCGCCTGCACCTCAAGGATGTGAAGGCCGCAGAAAACGGCAATCTGTTCGAACGAGAGCGAGGTGTTGTCGACCAGCCAGGAAGCGGTCGCATGGGGCATGAGCGGCTGGGCCATCGTTCGGGTCTTTCTTGACGATAATAAAAGGGCCGCCCCTTTCGGGACGGCCTGATCGCCCTAGGGCTTAGTCCGAAGGCAGCGCGAGGGCAAGCACTACGCCGCGCGGGCCAGTGGCGGGATGGCGGGGACCAGTGCCGACACGAACTGTGTGGCACTTGCTGTCCAAGTGAAGGTCCGCCCGTAATAGGCGCAATCGTCACGGTTGCGGGTCAGCGCCGCCGCAATCGCCGCGTCGAGATCGTTGTCGAGCGCGCCGGTCGCGGGTGTTACGATATCGATAGGACCACTGACCGGAAACGCCGCGACCGGTGTGCCAGAGGCCAGCGCCTCAATCATCACCAGGCCAAAAGTGTCGGTGCGGCTAGGAAAGACGAACACGTCCGACCCGGCATAGCTGCCCGCGAGTTCCGCCCCCGACAGTGCGCCAAGGAACACGGCCTCCGGGTACTTCGCCGCGAGCAGCATCCGTGCCGGGCCGTCGCCGACGACCACCTTGGTGCCGGGATGCGACGATGCGAGGAAAGCCTCGATATTCTTTTCGACCGCCACCCGTCCGACATAGAGCTGGATCGGGCGCGGCAGGTCGGCGAAGGCAGGATGCGGCGGCGCGTCGGGCGAGAACGCGTCGAGATCGACCCCACGGCTCCAGTGTACGCTATGGTCGATGCCGTGCCCGCGCAGTCCATCGCGGACCGATGGGGTCGACACCAACACCGCGCTGGACGCCGCATGGAACCAGCGAAAATAGGGCCAGACCCAGCCCGCATCGATCCCGGTGCGCGCCGCGAAATAATCGGGGAATTGTGTGTGGTAAGCGGTGGTGAAATGCCACCCGTGCCGCACCAGCCGGCGCCGCGCGGCCAAGCACAGCGGCCCCTCGGTCGACAGATGCACGGCATCGGGTGAAAATGCCGCGAGCCGGTCGCCCACGCTGCCCGCGCTCGCCATCGCCAGCCGGATTTCGGGATAGGTCGGGCACGGCAGGTTCGGATAGAGATCGGGCGAGACGACCAATACGTTATGGCCCATGCGTTCCAGCTCGGCCTTGGTCGCCTTCATCGTCCGCACGACGCCGTTGACCTGTGGCTCCCATGCGTCGGTGACGATAGCGATACGCATCGGGAAACTCCCTAGGCGGCGATTTTGAGCACCGGGCGCGACGTGTCGCGCTTCGCCATTTCCTCGACCCAGTGGAGGATTTCCATGCGCCCGTCGAAATGTTCGACCAGCGCGGTACACCCCTCGACCCAGTCGCCGTCATTGTAATATTCGACACCCGACAGCGCGCGGAACTCGGCGTGGTGGATGTGGCCGCAGACGACTCCGTCGACACCGCGGCGTGCGGGGCTTGTCCGTGCTCTGCCGCAACGGTGTGTTCGAACTGGCTGATCAGTTCGACCGCGTTCTTGACCTTTTGCTTGGCGACTTTCGAGAACGACCAATAGGGCTTGCCCATGCGCGCACGGACCCAATTCACGCCATGGTTCACGCGCATCATCAGGTGGTAAAGCTGGTCGCCAAAGAACGCGATCCAGCGATGCCCGATCAGGATTGCGTCGAATTCATCGCCATGCGCGACCAACAATTTGCGCCCGTCGGCGGTTTCGTGGATCGCCTGCCGCTTGATCTCGACCCCGCCGAAATTCAGCCCCGCATATTGGCGGAACATCTCGTCGTGGTTGCCGGGAACGTACACGACACGCGTACCGCGCTTGGCGCGCTTCATGATCCGCCAGACGATGTCGTTGTGGGTGTCGGGCCAGTAGAATTTCTTCTTCAGCCGCCAGCCGTCGATGATGTCGCCGACCAG
>ENA-OBLH01000109-OBLH01000109.1-metagenomes-genome-assembly--contig:-NODE-109-length-28943-cov-5.11385_pt1 | contig 28943 bp, 28 predicted proteins | sample MGYA00153382_OBLH01 | MGnify analysis MGYA00153382
ATCCCAACTTCAACGCGACCCAAATCGCTTGACTTTCGACACAGTTGCTCTCCCGTGCGCGGGAGAGGGAGTCAACTACCCCGCGTTATCGCGAATAAACTGATCCACTCGATCCACGAGTTTGCCGTCGCCACGCAGGAGGCGCGTGAATTTGGCGATGATGTCGGTGTGGTTGAGACCGGGCAGCAGTTCGAAGTCTACTTTTGCGCCTGCTGTTCGCAACTCACGTGCGAGGTTGATGGAGTTTTTTGGCAGTACGCGCCGGTCAACGTCACCATGCAGCAGCAAAACCGGTGGTGTCGTTATGGCGGCGGTCGTCGATACGTAATGAATCGGTTGCGTGAGTGCCAAGTTCGGTTGACTGGCGAACAGCGCGATCACGTTGGGCTCAGTGAGTGGCAAAAAGTCATATGGCCCGGCAAGTCCGATCAGTCCTTTCAACGCTGTTCGTGGCACTTTCTGCGCGTCTAAATACGTGCTGTCGAGCGCCAGCATAGCGGCGATGTGCGCGCCTGACGAATGCCCCATCAGGAAGATGCGTGAACGGTCGCCGCCGTAACGTTCTGCGTTGATTGTGACCCATGCCACCGCTGCTGCGCCGTCGTGCAAAAACTCGGGATATTGGACTTCGGGGTACACGCGATAGTCCGGCACCACGACGACGTAGCCGCGTTGCGTTAACGCTTCGGCCACGAACAAATAGTCACTGCGCGAACCCTCCTGCCATGCACCGCCGTAAAAGAATACGACGACCGGACGCAGCTTGGTGGCGAGCGCAGAATCGGTCGGTTGATAAACGTCGAGTTGCTGGCGCGCGTTGCCGCTGGATGTGTACGCGATGTTGGTAATTTTTTTGTACGAGAACGATGGCGTCAGCGCGTTGATCAGCGTCACGGGCGCGCAGGCGGCAAGCGTGCCCAGCGTACCAAGCGCAACCAGGACGCCAACTGACATTACGACTAATCTGGATTTGATGGTTAACGCGCGGATTAAAGATACTGGCTTCATGCGGATGGTCTACGCAGCAAATGTGCTTCTGGTTTGCACCACGCCGCAGCCCGCGTGGCGCGGCGCTCTGGCTTAGTTGAAGATGATTATTACCTTGAACCGATGACAGCGCTAGCACGCGACACGTGACCGTCAAATTGAACACGTTTGCCATAAATTTCGGCTCAAAGTTTTGACACAAGTGGCTTATGGACGGGTTTCTGTTGGTGCATATGACCACATAACCGCAAAAGTCGACACTGACGCATTCTTGTTCGATGACCCAATTGGCTGGCGCTTTTGGCTAAAAGTTGATCGCTAAAAGGATATGCACGCGCGTCCAACCGACTGCGCTACTCGTCAAATTTGATACAAGTAAATAAATCCAAAAAATAGCGGCGAAGGCAGCATTTCGCTCACCCCAAAATAGGCAAAAAAGCGCGCAGCATCAACGCGCCCCGCTTCTCTCGACACGCAAGACGCCCGCATGTTTTCCTCTCTTCGTACCGCTCTGCTAGTCCCCTTCATCGGCGTGGTGGTGTTGGTAGCCCTCGCCATTTCGCTGCTCTCCTATCAAACCGGCCTCAAGGCGGTGGACGAGCTGTCTGAACAATTGCTGCTTGACGTGTCAAACCGCGTCACGCAGGCCACGACACGGCACTTGGGCACTTCATCGTTGGTGCTGAGCGCGATTGCGCCGGACGCAGGCACGAGCGTCGGCAACACCATGTCGCTGATCGATCTGGTGCCGGACAGTTTGCCGGATTTTGAGCGCCGTTTGTGGATCGCTTCGGGCTTGTATTCGGAAGGCAATAGCTACATTTACTACGGCTCGAATGCGGGCGAATTTGTCGGCGTCAATCGCGGTGCGGGGCTGGAAGCGGAAGTACGGCTGCGCGAATTGAGCGCCGAAAAGCGGACGATTTATGTCACACGCGGGCCGTGGGAGCGCGGTAATCTCGTGCGCGCCGACGCCTACGATCCGCGCACCCGTCCGTGGTTCATCGAAGCGACCAAACGCGCGGCGTTGACGTGGTCGTCGGTGTACGTCGACTACACGACCAAAGCGTTGACCGTGACGCTCGCCAAGCCGGTATTCACCAAGGCGAACGAGCAGCGCGGCGTGGTCGCCACCGACATTCCGTTGACAGCTTTAACCGAGTTTGTGCGCGCGCTGAAGGTCAGCGAAACCGGCGTCGCGTTCATCATGGAAAAGAACGGCAATTTGATTGCAACATCGAGCAAGGAGTCGCTGTTTGCTAACGGCGCGGAAGGTGCAGCGCAAACCACGCGATTGCGCGCAGACCAGAGCGCGAACCCACTGATCCGTCAGGCGTACGCGCAACTGCAAAGCGCCGCCAACGCACGAACGACGGCCGTGCGCGGCGTCGACATCGCGCGTTATTCGTTCGACGGCGACGCGAGCCGCGTTCACATGAGCGCGACCGCGCAACGCGACGCGGCGGGCCTTGACTGGACGATGGTGGTGGCGATTCCGCGCTCGGATCACATGAGTAACGTGCGGCGCACGATTCTTGAAAACGTTGCGATTGGTTTGCTCGCAGTGGCGTTCGCGCTGGCCGTCGGGCTGTGGGTGATGCATCGTGTAACGAGTGACGTACGACGCTTGTCCGAGGCGACACGGCTGCTCGCGCGCGGCCAGTCGCCCGATCCGCTGTTTTCTGACCGCAAAGACGAACTAGGCACCATCGCCCGCGCTGTCGAGGAATTCAAGGCAGGCCTGCTGATCGACCCGCTCACCGGTGCACTGACCCGCCACACGCTGGAAAAACGCGTGGCGAGCCTGTTGCATGCGACGCCGGTGGTCAATTTCGCCGTCGGCTTCATCGACATGGACAAGTTCAAGCGGGTGAACGACCAATACGGTCATGCGCTGGGTGATGCCGTGCTCGCCGTGTCGGCACAACGAATCGCGTCAGCATTGCGCCGCGATGATCTGCTTGCGCGCTATGGCGGTGACGAATTTGTGTTGCTATTATCCGGTGTGACTACCGACGAAGACGTAGCGGCAAGGCTCGCTGAAATTTCGGCTCGTTTAGATGCGCCCATCGATCTGGCGGGAGAACACATTCACGCGGGAGCCTCTTGCGGCGGCGCGCTGTACCCTCGCGACGGCAGCACCCTGTTGCAACTGGTGGAAGTCGCCGATGCGCGGATGTTTGAGGAGAAAAAGACGCGGGGTTGAGAGCGTCTCAACCGTGAGCCACACTGCTCGTCGTTCCTGCGAAGGCAGGAACCCAGCGACTTGTGCTTGCGTTACCGACACGTTTCAGCCACCGAAATACACTAGGCCCCTGCCTGCGCAGGGGCAACGAACTTAGAGCATCCCGACTACTGTTTAAGCACATCCACACCTTTGGGTGGCGTGAACGAAAACGCGTCGGCAGCGAGTTTTCCGTTCTTGTTGAGCGTTTCAAAACGAATCGTATTGGTGTTTTGCAGCGCATCGCGCCAAGTCAGTTCTCGCGGCTGCAGCGCGACGATGGCCACGCGTAAATCGCTGAATGCCGCGTCCGCTTTCTTGGGTTTGGCCTCGACGAAACCGATTGAGCCCTGCGATTCTGCGGCCTTTAAATCGAACAGTTTGTCCGCAGCCGATGCATCAAGCAACAGCGACAGCGGCTGCTCGGTCACGGTTTCGCCGAGTTTCTTGATCGTGACCTGATTCAAATCTTCGTCATGCAGCCACACGGTCGTGCCGTCGCTGACGATGGTTTGCTTGTACGGTTTTTCGTAAACGAAGCGGAATTTACCCGGCCGCGCGATCGCGAACGTGCCTGCTGATTGCCTGCTCACACGGCCATTCTTGTCGCGCACTTCCTGCGTGAACGAACCGGACAGCGACGTGAGGTCACGCGTGTAGCTTTTGAAATCGGTGAGCGCGTTGGCGGGAGTTTGGGCAGCAGTGGCACCACTCAACATCAGCGCAGCAAAAAGCATTGAAATTCGCTTCATAAGTCCTTATTCATCCCGCTTCGGCACGATCACTTCACGCTTACCCATTGCGTTGGGCCGCGTCACGATGCCTGCGTTTTCCATTGCTTCAATCAACCGCGCCGCGCCGTTGTAGCCAATGCGCAAACGGCGCTGCACATAGCTGATCGTAGGTTGCCGACTTTCCAGCACGGCGGCAACGGCTTCATCGAAACGCGGGTCTTTCTCACCCTCGTTCGACCCGCTGCCGTTGACTTCGTTCAACGTGTCAGCGTCGGTGCCTTCGAGCACGCCTTCGACATACTGCGGCGGGCTCTGCGCTTTCCAGTGTTCGACCACGCGATGCACTTCGTCATCGGTCACGAAAGCGCCATGCACGCGCACCGGCAGCCCCGTGCCGCCGAGCATGTACAGCATGTCGCCACGGCCGAGCAGCGCTTCTGCGCCCATCTGATCAAGGATGGTGCGCGAATCGATTTTGCTGGCGACCTGAAACGCAATACGTGTCGGCACGTTGGCCTTGATGAGCCCGGTGATCACATCCACCGATGGTCGTTGCGTGGCGAGAATCAGATGAATGCCCGCCGCGCGCGCCTTCTGCGCGAGCCGCGCAATCAGCTCTTCAATCTTCTTGCCCGCGACCATCATCAGATCAGCCAGCTCGTCGATAACGACCACTATGAACGGCATCTCTTCAAGCGGTTCCGGCCGATCCGGCGTCAGCGAAAACGGGTTGCCAATCGGTTGACCCTTTGCCACTGCATCACGAATTTTTACGTTGTAACTGGACAGTTGCCGCACGCCCATGTGGCTCAGCAACCGGTAGCGCCGCTCCATCTCGTTGACACACCAGTTGAGCGCATTGGCCGCAAGCTTCATGTCGGTGACCACCGGGCACAACAGATGCGGAATGGCGTCGTAAATCGACAGCTCCAACATCTTCGGATCGATCAGCACTAGGCGCACTTCGCGCGGCTCCGCTTTGTATAGCAACGACAGGATCATTTGATTGATCCCTACCGATTTGCCGGAACCGGTCGTACCTGCGACCAGACAATGCGGCATGCGGCCCAGATCAGCCACCACCGGACGTCCGGCGATGTCCTTGCCGAGACCCATCGTGAGCAGACTCGACGCGTCGTTGTATGCAGCGCTGCCGAGAATTTCGATCAGCGCGACGCTTTGCCGCTGCGGATTAGGCACCTCGAGACCCATGCATGATTTGCCTGGAATCGTCTCGACTACGCGGATGCTCATCACGCTCATCGCCCGCGCCAGATCCTTTGCCAGATTGACGATGGAATTGCCCTTGACGCCCACATCTGGTTCGATTTCGTATCGCGTAATCACCGGGCCCGGATAGGCAGCGAGCACTTTCACCGGCACATTAAATTCAGCGAGTTTTCGCTCGATCAGACGCGATGTGAATTCGAGCGTTTCGGCCGACACGACGGGCTGCTCTTTGGGTATGGGCTCCAGCAACGACAGTTGCGGCAACACTGAATCGGGAATGTCGGAGAACAGCATCGTCTGCTTTTCACGCTCGACACGATCCGACAGAATCACGGGGTCGAAGGTCTCGACAATCTTGATCGGTTCGTGGGCTTCAACGCGACGGGTTTCTTCCTGAATGTAGAGGTTGCGCAGCTCCACTTCCGGCGCAGCAATCTCAAAGTCACGCTTGATTTCACGTACTTCGTCGCGTTTTTCACGCCAGCTTGAAAAGCCGTCGAGTATCAGCGAACCGATGCCTTCGCTCACGCGCAACCACGGGACCGCGAAGGCAACGGTGAACCCGACAAACACGAGCACAATCAGCAGCAGCGCGCTCGGCACAAAGCCAGTCAATTTGAGCAACGGAAAGCCCACGCTTTGCCCCAACGCGCCGCCCGCGCCCTGCGGCAACGCCGCGAACCAGCGATGCATGGCCAGAGCCTCAAGCGCGCTGCCCGCAATCACCAGTAAGGCAAGCCCACCGACGCGCCAAAGCAGGTTCAAGCCGCCCCAATCGGTGAGGGTATCGTCTGCATCGGTTGTGGTCGCGCGCCGCGGCAGGGTGCGCCAGATCGCCGCCGCTACGAACACGAACAACCACCATACCGTCGCGCCCAACACGAAGTAGGCGATATCGCTAGCCCAAGCGCCGAGCGGACCAATCCAGTTTTTTACTTGTGCGGTTTTGCCAGTAGTCGACCACGCGGGGTCGCCCGTGCTGAAAGTCAAAAACGCCGCGGCAGCCACCACCAAAAGCGCTGCCGCAATCAGCCACACGATCCAGCGCCGCAACATCGCTAGCCGCGCCGACGCAGGCGTGCTGGCACGCGACGCGCGCACGCGGCGATTGCCACGCGGTCGGACGATCAGGGCTTTTATGCGCTCAAACATATCGTGATTTTATTGCGCAGCACGGCGTCGCTCGGCGTGACGTGACGTGACATGGGTCGCGAATAAAAAAAGCGCCGTGTTTGCACAGGGCGCCTTCTTCTGAGAGGTCAGGCTGCTCAATACTTGGCGCTAAGCGAAGATTTTTGCGATGAGAAATACGCGGCGAGATTCTCGATGTCTTTCTTCGACAGTGCTGCGGCGAAGCCCTTCATGATCGCGTTATTACGCTCACCCGATTTGTAATCGCGCAATGCTTTGGCGAGATAGTCGGCGTGTTGACCCGCGAGGCGAGGATTGTTTGCATCCGTACTGTTGCCATCGGCACCGTGGCAGGCGGAGCAAATTTCTTTGGCTTTTGCAGCGCCGGCAGCTACGTCGGCGGCCACCGCCACGTTAACCAGCAGCGCGCAGGACAATAAAGAGAGGATAGTTTTCATTATTTGACCTCTGCGTAGTACGCAGCCAAATCGTTCATATCTTTATCCGACAACGACACCGCGATAGATCGCATGCCCGCGTTTTTGCGCTCGCCGTTTTTGTACGCCTTGAGTGCGCTGACAAAGTACGCCGAATGCTGACCAGCAATCTTGGGCACTCTGTAGACCTCGGGATAGGCGGTGCGCAAACCGGCGATGCCGTGGCAGCCCTGACAGCGTTGGACGAGCTGCGCGCCTGCTTTGGCGTCGCCCACGGCGGCTGAGGCCGTGGCAGGAGCCTGTGCTGTGGCGGTAACGGTGGCGGCTGCAAAGATCAAACTTACAACAGCAGAAGCGACAAACGCGATGCGTTTCATGGGATTGGCAGAAGTTTCGGGAAATCCTATCAATTATAAGGTTGAATCTAGCCTTGCCGAAAACCCTGGGTACTTGTAAGTGCGGCGAGCGACTTCATTTACTATTCACCATCAATTTTTGCGGTTTGCGGAGCCTCACCCTATGAGCGACAACATTATTCACGTCACAGATGCCACCTTCGATGCCGACGTTCTCAAATCTGGCACCCCGGTTTTGGTGGATTTCTGGGCCGAATGGTGCGGCCCGTGCAAGATGATCGGCCCCATTCTGGAAGAAGTGGCCGTGTCGCACGCTGGCAAGATCAAGATCACCAAGGTCGACGTCGACGAGAACCGTGAAGTCGCCGCCAAATACGGCATTCGTGGCATTCCAACGCTGCTGCTGTTCAAAAACGGCGAGTTAGCCGCGCAAAAAGTGGGCGCATTGTCCAAAGCGCAATTGACGGCCTTTGTTGACAGCAACGTGTAAGACGTTCACAATTCGTCCCTAGCAAGTATCCCGCCGTCTTGGTGGGGTCAAAATTCCCCAAACAAAAAACACGATCTAGCGCCCCGGCGCGTCTGTTCAAACACATTTTTCCCGAGACCGCTCCGCAATGTTTGCGTCGAGCCGCTCGCCCTGCCTGCCCATTTCACTCTTTTTTGGCGCAGCAACTTTCCTTCTGAACCAATCCCTCACAGCATGAACATAGCTGAACTCAAAACAAAATCTGCCGCTGAACTCCTCGAAATCGCGCTCGCCAATGAGCTCGAAAACGCCAACCGGCTGAGGAAGCACGACCTGATCTTCGCCCTGCTCAAGCAGCAGGCCAAGAACGGCGCGAGCATTCGTGGCTCCGGCGTGCTGGAGGTGTTGCCGGACGGCTTCGGCTTCCTGCGCTCGCCCGAGGCGAGTTATCTCGCGGGCACCGACGACATTTACATCTCGCCGTCGCAAATTCGCCGCTTCAACCTCCACACTGGTGATTCGATTGAAGGCGAAGTGCGCACGCCAAAAGAAGGCGAGCGCTACTTCGCGCTGACCAAGCTCGACGAGGTCAACGGCTTTCCGCCCGAGGCGGGCAAGAACAAGGTTCTCTTTGAAAACTTGACGCCGCTGTTCCCGAATCAGGTGCTCAAACTTGAGCGCGACATCAAGGCCGAGGAAAACATCACTGGTCGCGTGATCGACATCGTCGCCCCGATCGGCAAAGGCCAGCGCGGCCTGTTGGTCGCGCCGCCGAAATCCGGCAAAACAGTGATGTTGCAACACATTGCGCACGCGATTGCCAGCAACCATCCTGACGTCGTGTTGATCGTTTTGCTTATCGACGAACGTCCAGAAGAAGTCACCGACATGCAGCGCACCGTGCGCGGCGAAGTGGTTGCCTCGACGTTCGACGAACCGGCCACACGCCACGTGCAGGTCGCCGAAATGGTGATCGAAAAAGCCAAGCGCCTGGTTGAACACAAGAAAGACGTGGTGATCCTGCTCGACTCGATTACCCGGTTAGCGCGTGCTTACAACACGGTCATGCCATCAAGCGGTAAAGTGCTCACCGGCGGTGTTGAAGCCAACGCACTGCAACGCCCAAAACGCTTCTTCGGCGCAGCGCGCAACATCGAAGAAGGCGGCTCTCTCACCATCATCGCCACCGCGCTGATCGACACCGGCAGCCGCATGGACGACGTGATTTACGAAGAGTTCAAGGGCACTGGCAACATGGAGATCCACATGGATCGCCGCATGGCCGAGAAACGCGTCTACCCTGCCATCAACATCGGTCGTTCAGGCACCCGTCGCGAAGAGCTGCTGCTTGAGCCCAGCGTGTTGCAAAAGACGTGGATCCTGCGCAAACTCTTCTCCGAAATGGACGAGATCGAAGCGATGGAAAAATTACAAAAACACATGCGCGATACCAAGAACAATAAAGAGTTCTTTGAGGCGATGACGCGGGCGCGATAGCAACCGAGTCCAAAGACGCTGCGCCCTTGTAGCGCGGTTTTTTTACGTTGAAATTTCGCGATAGCTTTTCGCTGAAATGCCCGTTCCCCTTGGGCATATCGCTGATTTTTTAGTGGCGTCGACTTTTAAAAAAGACGGTTAGCGCTTACTCAAACGCCATTCTCCAAAAAGTTACAGCCACTACGCAGCCACAAACTCATTCCATTTTCTGACCATGTGTTCGGTCTCATTGATCAGCGCTTTCCAGCACGCGATGCCGCCCATGCGGGCCTCATAACTGCCCCGTCACGGATGGCTCTGACCTTCGCGAGCACATCGCCGTTTGGCGACTTGATGCCCTGCGTCGCCGGTTTGCCGTCCATCCAGTAGGCCCATTCGTACGCTTCCATTTTCGATTTTGCCGTGTCGAGCACGGCGCTGTAATAGCCCTGACGATTCAGGTACGCGCCAGCCCAGCCATCGAGGAACCAGTGGATAAAATCGTACACGCCGTCGGCCTTTTTTTGCCGATCACCGCAGATCGAACTAGCTCTGCGCTGTGGCTGCGCGCTTGGTCACTTCATCGGTAGTCACAGCAACATACTGAATCTCGATGTCGGTATCAGCCGTTGGCGGCGGATGTCCATCATGCGCCTGCCACGGCACGCTTTACGGCTGACCGCGCACAAAATTGTGCCCTAAAAATGCAGCCTCAGGCAGCACCGCCGAAAGCGGCGTTTTGCTTGATGCCGTTACGTCAAGGCTCAGCAAACCATAGCCGCCGTGGTACTCAAAATCAACCAACGTGCTGGTAAGGCCCGCGCCGGAATTGCTGATCGTAATGCGATCAGTGCGCACTGCAATGTGGCCGCCCGGCGTTTCGAGAATATTGTGACCGCCCATGAAACGCGCTACAAATTCCGACACCGGTTTATTGAACACTTCACCCGGAGAACCGCTCTGCTCTATATGGCCCCGGTTCATCACCACCATGGTGTCGGCCAGCGCCATCGCCTCTTCCTGCGAATGGGTGACGTGAATGAACGTCAGCCCCAATTCCTTCTGCCAACGGCGCAATTCGGAACGCATTTGAATGCGCGGAATGCGCAGGTTTATGTTGTCAACCGCAGCAACCGTGTCGCTGTAGCGCTTGGTCAGCGCTACGAGTTCGAGTGTGTTGGCGGACAGATCAGCAGTGGTGGACATGCCTACTCATATGCAATTACGGTGCCATTTTGAGCACAAATTGGCGCAACATGTGAATGCGCAGGAAAAGCCCGTTTTTGAAGAACGTGATGCTGCACGTTCCATTTAGTGCCTACGAAACCGAATAATACGTGGCAGTCAAACCATTTTGGTGCGTTCAACCACTTCCCTGAATTGACGCTCTTCGGATTTCTTCTTAGCATCGAAAAGAAGTTACTAAATGGATCGTACGCATGAATGAAGACTTGAAATATGACAATCCAGCCTCTTTCGAAATCGGCTGGGCACATTATTCGGGCATTGGCGCAGAGCAAAATTACGAACGCGCTTCTAAGTATTTTCAGGTTGCTGCTTCGTCGGGTCACGCAGAGGCGCAGTTCGCACTGGCGCACATGTACGAGCAAGGACATGGCGTAACTCAGGATAAAAACCTGGCACTGAAATGGTATTTGGAAGCGTCAACGGTTGGACATGCCAATGCCCAGTTTGCTACGGGCAGGTGCTTTCAATTCGGATTGGGAACTACGCCAGCCCCAAATACCGCAGCGAACTGGTACCTAAGAGCCGCAAGTCAAGGGCATGTCGCGGCTCAACGCACTGTCGGCCTTATGTTTGGTGACGGTATCGGGTTCGCTCAGGATGATCAAGCTTCACTTTTTTGGCTTACCAAAGCGGCTGATCAAGGAGATGCGCTTGCGTTATGCGAGCTTGGCGCTTACTTTTCTCTTGGTAAAGGTGTCGCGAAAAACGACGTGCGCGCGTTTCAGTTTTTTATGCAGTCGGCTGAACAGGGAACTAGGGTCGCGCAGTTCAATCTTGGACTCGCTTACGAACAAGGCTGTGGGGTAGAGAGAAACTTAAGTCTGGCCATTCATTGGTACGAAAGCGCTTGCGCGAGTGATCATGTCGATGCAATGATCAATTTGTCGTTGATATTTATCGCAGGGGACACTCACGAAAAGAATGAACCGATGGCTGTCGCCCTCTTGCGTAGAGCTGCTGAACTTGGCTCTGCGCACGCGCATAGCATTTTGGGGGCGTGCTACGAACGCGGCATCGGGGTCACTCAAGACTTTGCGATCGCAGCATTGGAATATCAAACTGCGGCCAATCACGGCTTCGCAATGGCAAAAATGAACTTAGGTCAACTTTATGAAACGGGAAAAGGAGTTCCAAAAGACAATGAACTCGCGATCCTATGGCTAAGACGCGCAGCAGATGACGGCTGTGCCGAAGCGCAATACAAACTTGGCATGAAATATATAGGCGGAAGTGGGGTGGACGCAGACGTCGACAAAGGCAAGGATCTTCTGGTTAGTGCCGCGACAAACGGTTTCGTGATGGCTCAGCATTTCATTGGAACCGTTTACGAAAGAATGGGCGGCGAACACAACATCGAGCGCGCTAAGTACTGGTACGTGAGGGCAGCGCAGGGCGGCAACTTGGATGCCGCAGCTGCTCTTGACCGTTCTGCATGAAGTGAATTGTTGATTGTTGTCTAACAGTTTCGCTTATCTAAACGCACCAGAACTTGGAGGTTTGTGTAAAACGTAAACAGCATGATGCACTGGTCTTGGTTTTCGTCCCATTTGTAAAAGAAGACTTCCGGGTTCTCGCCTATGGAGAGTTTGTCCGAGAAGAAATCTTTTGCGTCCCTAAAAGCGTCTCGAATCTGTCTATGCTGCACGTCGGTAGCAGCATATAACGTGAACGAGGTAATAACGCTAATAACGCCAAAAAACTTACTTTTCGTTCTGTCAAAGTAAAGCGCCCGAGCGCACGTACTCATGTGATCGTCAAAGCGACTCATATCGAGTTTGAGCCCCAAACTCTCGACTCGAAGCTCCTCACTTTGATCGTGGCACAGGACGCCAACGGGGAAACTGAGCAAATGTTGCATCAGTTTTGGAGCTCTCTGCACAGCGCGCGTCACGCGATCAATGGTAAGCGCGACTGCGGAACTTTTCGCGCCACTGGCGAGTGCAAGTACTTGCGAAATGAAGTCGTCGTCGGTTGATTTCCCGTTGTTGTGCTCATCGCAGGACGGCACGCTGATCAATGCTTTTCGGGACTCGTTACCGGGCGGGAACAAGCACCTCGGAGGAACATGTTCACGACTCGTGGCCGGCCGAGTACACATGCAGCACGTGATATCCCCCTGGCGTCTTTTCACACGTATTTTTTTGCTGGTGTTCACACTTCTAACGCGAGGCCAATTCCTCCCAACGTGCCATCGCTTCCAACATCAACTCGTCAATCTCACCAACCCGTTTAGAAAGTGCTGCCGCTCCTTTCGGGTCTTTTTGAAAGATCGCGCCATCTGCCAATTTGTCGTTGAGATCCGCTTGCTCTCTTTCCAGCGCTTCGATTTTTGCGGGTAGGCCGTCGAGTTCGCGTTGATCTTTGTAGCTGAGTTTTGCGGGCGATTTTGCAACGACCGCAGGGGCAGTGGGCGGCGCGGCAACGCGGCGGTTGTTCTCGGCAATCGCTACGTCCATTGCGGTTTTCCCAGCGACCGGTGCAACGCTGCCCGCAGCCTCCTGCATCTGCGCCATCACCTTCACCTGCGCCTGCCAGTCGGTGATGCCGCCTTCGTATTCGCGCCACAGGCCGTTGCCTTCGGCGACCAGACAACTGGTGACGACGTTATCGAGAAAGCGCCGGTCGTGGCTCACGATGAACACGGTGCCTTCGTAATTGGCGAGCTTTTCTTCGAGCAGTTCCAGCGTGTCGATGTCGAGATCGTTGGTCGGCTCATCGAGCACCAGCACGTTGGCTTCTTTGGCGAAATGACGCGCGAGCAGCAGGCGATTGCGCTCGCCGCCGGACAGCGCTTTCACCTGCGCCTTGGCGCGCTCGGGCGTGAACAAAAAGTCGGTGAGATAGGTCATCACGTGGGTGCGCTTGGTGCCGACCTCAATCCAGTCGCTGCCCGGTGAAATAAATTCGCCGAGTGTTGCTTCTTCGTTCAGGCCGTCGCGCATCTGATCGAAGTACGCAATCTGCAAATTCATGCCGGTGCGGATTTTGCCGCTGTCCGGCGCGATTTGCCCGAGGATGAGCTTGAGCAGCGTGGTTTTTCCGATACCGTTCGGGCCGACCAGACCGATCTTGTCGCCGCGCAAAATGGTGCTGGTGAAATCCTTGACAATCACCTTGTCGCCATATTTTTTTGACACGTCGGTCAGCTCGGCAATCATCTTGCCAGACTGCGCGCCGCTGGTGATGTCGAGCTTGACGCGACCGAGCACATTGCGTCGTTCTGATCGAGTATCGCGCAGTGATTCCAGACGGCGAACGCGGCCTTCGTTTCGCGTTCGCCGCGCTTGCACGCCTTGCCGAATCCACACCTCTTCTTGCGCCAGATATTTATCGAACTTCGCGTTGACAGTGGCTTCAAATTCGAGCTGCTGCGCCTTCTGCGTTTCGTAGGCTTCGTAATTGCCGGGAAAGCCGGTGAGTTTGCCGCGATCCAGCTCCACAATGCGCGTGACGACGTTGTCCAAAAACGCGCGATCATGGCTGATGATCACGGCGCTGCCTTTGAAGTTGGTGAGCAGATTTTCGAGCCACGCAATCGCTGCGAGATCGAGATGGTTGGTCGGCTCATCGAGCAGCAACACATCGGGTGAGCCGACCAGCGCCTGCGCAATCGCAACGCGCTTTTTCAAACCGCCGGAAAGCGTGGAGACGAGCGTGTCGGCGTTGAGATTTAGTTGCGACAGCGTGGCTTCGACCTTCGATTCCCACGCCCAGCCGTCGTGCGCGTCGATGTCGTGTTGAATGTCGGACAGCTCATGTTCGTCGCCGCCTTCCGACGCGAGCGTTTCGTAGCGATTACGCAGTTCACGGGCCACAGACACGCCGTTTGAAACTGCATCGAATACCGTGGTGTTTGAATCAAACACCGGTTCTTGCGGCACCGTGGCGACGCGCAGGCCGCCTTGTTGAGCGATCGCACCGTCGTCGAGCGCTAGCGCGCCGGAGATCACTTTGAGCAGCGAACTTTTGCCCGCGCCGTTGCGGCCGATCAGGCCGATTCTTTCGCGCGTTTCAATTGCAAAATCCGCTCCATTGAGGAGCGGGGCGAGACCGAATGCGAGGTGAGCGTTGTGAAGAGTAAATAAAGCCATGCGCCAAGTGTAGTCAGCGCTAGTACAGCTTTTTTCTACACGCCCAGCCTAATTGGGCCCAGGCGAACAAATTGCCTTAAGTCGACTTATGCCATTTTATCAAACTACGCCCACGTAAAATATGGTTTTCAGCCAAAAGCTGATACCTAAAATAAGTGCGCGCAAAACAACCGTTTCTACGCATTGCTGCGTGCGAAACCGCTGCTATCATGCGTCGCACAGCGGGGCGTCGTGCGAGGACATTGTGGACACGTAGCCCCGTCGAATATTCATGAACAAGGAGGCCCCCATGGACTACCCGTGGCTTAAAAATTATCCTGCTGGTGTACCGGCAACCATCAAGTTTGATCAGTACACGTCACTCGTGCAGCTGCTGGAAGAAAGCTTTCAGAAATTTGCAGAGCGCAAAGCCTTCACCTGCATGGGCAAAACCATCACTTACGCCGAGCTTGATGCACAGTCGCGGGCGCTCGGTGCGTACTTGCAAAGCTTGGGTTTGCAGCAGGGTGATCGTGTGGCCTGCATGATGCCCAACGTGCTGCAATATCCGATTGCGATTGCAGCGATTTTGCGCGCCGGTTTTATCGTGGTGAACGTCAACCCTTTGTACACGCCGCGTGAGCTTGAGCATCAGTTGAAAGACTCGGGCTCCAAGGCGATCATCATCCTTGAAAACTTCGCTGTCACGCTGCAACAGGTGCTCGAAAAAACGCCAGTGAAGCACGTAGTGCTCGCCGCCATGGGCGACCTGCTTGGGCTAATCAAGGGCACGTTGGTGAACTACGTGGTTCGCAACAAGCGCAAAATGGTGCCCGCGTTTAGCCTGCCGACCGCGGTCAAATTTAACGACGCTTTGGCCAGGGGCAAAGGCCTCGCGCTGTCGCCATCGAAAGCGCAGATAGAGGACGTGGCTGTGTTGCAGTACACCGGCGGCACCACCGGCGTGTCAAAGGGCGCGACCCTGCTGCACCGAAACATTGTGGCAAACCTCATGCAAACCGAGGTATGGATCGCCCCCGCGCTCAATAATCCGAAACGCCCGGCGCCAGAGCAGTTGGTGATTGCTTGCGCGTTGCCGCTGTATCACATCTTTGCCTTCACCGTCTGCTACATGTTCGGTGTGCGCTGCGGCGGGCACATTTTGTTGATACCGAATCCGCGTGATATTCCGGGCATGATCAAAGACTTGGCAGGGTACAAAATCAACGTCTTCCCGGCGGTGAATACTTTGTTCAACGCGATGGTCAACGCGCCTACGTTTGACCAGCTTGACCTGTCCGATTTGCGCATCGCCAACGGCGGTGGCATGGCCGTGCAAAAGGCCGTGGCCGAGGCGTGGAAAGCAAAAACCGGCACGCCGATTCTGGAGGCCTACGGTCTCTCGGAAACGTCCCCCGGCGCGACCAGTAACCCGGTCACTATCGAAAGCTATACAGGCACCATCGGCCTGCCGTTTCCGTCCACCATCATCGCCATTCGCGATGACGACAACAACGACGTGGTGATGGGACAGCCCGGTGAAATTTGCATCAAAGGCCCGCAGGTGATGGCAGGCTACTGGCAGCGCCAGGACGAGACCGACAAGGTGATGACCGCCGACGGCTTCTTCAAGTCCGGCGACATCGGTGTGATGGACGATCAGGGTTACGTGAAGATCGTTGATCGCAAAAAAGACATGGTGCTGGTGTCCGGCTTCAACGTGTATCCGAACGAGGTTGAAGACGTGGTCGCCAGTTGCCCCGGCGTGATGGAGTGCGCGGTGATCGGCGTACCGGATGACAAGTCGGGCGAGGCCGTAAAAGTGTTTATCGTCAAGAAAGACCCTGCGCTCACCGAGCAGCAGGTTCGCGACTATTGCGAGAAGAATTTAGCGGGCTACAAGAAGCCGAAGTACGTTGTGTTCCGCGCGGATTTACCGAAGACACCGGTCGGAAAAATTCTGCGACGCGAGCTGCGCGATATGGATAAGAAAGCGGCGTAACTCGTCAAAAAAAACGGCCCTTCGGGGCTGTTTTTAGTTTTGGATTTCACTCAATCTGACGTCATTCTCGCCTGCCTAGCCAAGGCCGGAAATCCAGAAAGTTGCCAATTGCAACAGCAGTGAATGAGGTGAACGCGCGGTTGAGCGCTGGAAATTCGCCTTCGGCGAAGTATGACGCCGTCAAAGTTGAATCGCCCTTTGCGGCACCAACGGTCAAACTAAACCGGATCCTGAAATCCACCCGACCGATACGTCAACACCAGCGTGTCGCGCGCGCCGCCCCCCTGAATCGCTCCGTCCGGCTGTATCGGCGTCGACTCATGAATCACACGTGCATCGTCGAGCAGCAATACTGACCATGCCTCCGTCAACGTAAAGCGCACGCCGTTCGGGCCGTTGGCCTCAAAAACGCGCGTTTCGCCGCCTTTGATATGGTGGCGATTGACCAGCACCACCGACACGAAATCGACACCATCGCGATGCGCGCCCTCGGGCGTGGGGCGACCAATGCCTTCCGCGGTGTCAATGCGAAATTGATGCGCCTCGATGAACCATTGTTGATTGGAACTAACTTGCGCAAATGCGCTACCCACATTGCTCAGTAGAGCTTGCCACGCGCCCGCAGCACAAACCCCCGGCGAAATCGGCTCAAACCACCGCTCAATCCCACCGTGCAACGCGTTGTAATCCACCGGCTGCCAATGCGCGCGATGTGGGCTCTGCACGAGCGACGGCGGCACAATGGTCTGCACGAAACTGCTGTGCCGCCGTGCGCGATACTTGCCGCCGTCTTTCAGGTAACCATCGCGCGGCAAATCGTTCCACGTCACCTCAAGCGCCGATAGTGCCGTCGGCGTCACACCGAAACACGCCTCAAGTGCTGCGGGTGCGACCAGGCAAAAGCCCTTTGCCCGCATTTCTTGCACAATGTCGTCTCTGTTCGTAACCGTTTGCAAATGGCCTCCTGCCGTGACTCATTTTTCCGCCAACATCAATCGCGTCGCCCTGCTTCGAAACAGCCGCGACAATGGGCTGCCCGATTTGCTGCGTGCGGCCAAAACCATCCTCGACGCCGGTGCTAGCGGCATCACCGTTCACCCCAGACCGGATGAGCGCCATATTCGGCTCAATGATATTGGCCCCATTGCTGCACTAGTCGCACACTACCCCGGTCGCGAGTTCAACATCGAGGGCAATCCGCATCACAACCTGATGGAGATTGTAGAAGTCGCGCTGCCGCAGCAAGCCACCTTCGTCCCCGACGCGGTGAATACGCCAACATCCAATCGTGGGTTTGCAGCAGGCGAAGAAATGCAGTCGGTGCAGCCGCTCATAGCGCGGCTCAAGGCAAAGAGCATTCGTGTGAGCGTATTTGTCGACGCGAATATCGCGAGCGTCGAAGCTGCTCACGCAGCAGGTGCAGATCGAATTGAGCTCTACACCGAGCCCTATGCCGCAGCATTTGCGCACGGCGGCACGGCCGCTGCCGCGCAATGCCTTAACGACTTTGTCGCGGCTGCAAATCGAGCCCGCGAACTCGGGCTTGGCGTCAATGCTGGCCATGACTTGAACCTTGATAATTTGCCAGATTTCATCGCAGCCGTGCAACCCGACGAAGTCTCCATCGGCCATGCGCTCATCGCCGACGCGCTTTGGCTCGGGTTCGAGGCTGCAACCAAACGCTACGTTGCGCTATGCGAAAACAAGTAGTGTGAGCAACGTCAAACCACTCGCACTCACACTCGGCGACCCCGCAGGCATCGGGCCCGAGATCGTTGTCAAGGCGCTGGCTCACGACGCGATACTGCGTGATCAGGTGGTGGTGGTTGGCGACGCGTTGGCGTTGCAGGATGCGCTGTCGCGCTACGCGCCCGAGTTCCACGTCAAACTTGTCAACTTGCGCGAGAACCTGCCCGACTTGCACGAGCACGATATCGCGCTGCATGCGGTGTCATCGCTCACCGCGCTCCCCTCACTCGGCAAAGTATCGGCAGAAGCAGGCCGCGCTGCGTACGACGCCATCGTGGAGGCCGCGAAACTAAGCCTGCAAGGCCACACTTGCGGCATGGCGACAGCACCCATCAACAAACTCGCGTTACGTGCCGCTGGCATCAGCGAGCCGGGTCACACCGAAATCCTCGCGCGGTTGTCGGGCCTTGAAGGCACGACGCGCTTCGCGATGATGTTTGCCAGCGAGCATTTGCAAGTCGTGCTCGCCACCATTCACTTGCCGCTGTCGCAAGCGCTAACCGTGCTCACACCCGACCTGATCTTCGAAAAAATTCAGCTCACGCACGAAGCAGGCATGTGGCTCGGCAAAGTCAATCCAAAGATCGCCATCGCAGGCATCAACCCGCACGCAGGCGAAGGCGGCATGCTCGGCGGCGACGAGCAGCGCGTGTTGGTGCCCGCCATCATCAAGGCGCGCGAGCACGGCTTCAACGTCACCGACCCGCTGCCGCCTGACACGGTCTTCATGCGCGCCCGCACCGGCGAGTTCGACGTGGTGCTCGCGATGTATCACGATCAGGGCCTGATTCCAGTCAAGCTGCTGGGCCTCGACAGCGCGGTTAACGTGACCATCGGCCTGCCATTCCTGCGCTCCAGCGTTGATCACGGCACGGCGTTTGACATCGCGGGCCAAGGCATCGCGTCCGAGGCGAACCTGCTGCACGTATTGCGATGGCATTTAGCGCGGGCTGATGGGCTGAAATAGACGCTGAATCACGCGTTCAACGGTTCAGCAAGAGCGGCTGAACACAAATAATTGCATTGGCATGCGGTGCGCCCTTTAAAATTGCGCACTTGATGCCGCCTACCCGCCTTTTCTGCCGCCCTGTCAGTCAATGACTCCCCCCGAACCCAACTCCAACTCAAATCCCGCCGAGTTCCCCGATGCGTTGCCGATTGGCACGCGGCTGGGCGACTTTACCGTCACCAAGGTGATCGGTCTCGGTGGCTTTGGCATCGTCTACATGGCATACGACAAGGCGCTGGAACGCACGGTCGCGATCAAGGAATACTTGCCCATCACCATTGCGGGTCGTACCAGTGCGCAGACGGTGCTGGTGCGCTCCACGCATCAGCTCGACACGTACACCTCGGGCTTGCAAAGCTTCATGCGCGAGGCGCGTTTGCAAGCCCGCTTCTCGCATCCGGCGATGCTGGAGGTGTATCAGGTGTGGGAGCAAAACGGCACCGCGTACATGGCGATGCGCTACTACCCAGGGCACTCGCTGCGCGACCTGCGCTACGACGCACAAGGCTCGCAATTGTTTGATGAGGCGTCGATCAAGCGCATCATGTGGCCGGTGTTTGACGCGCTCGAAGAGTTGCACTCGCAAAGCATTTTGCATCGCGATGTGTCGCCCGATAATATTTTGATCATGCCCTCGGGCGCGCCGGTGTTGCTCGATTTTGGTTCGGCGCGAATGGTCGTGGCCGGTGCTGAACAATCGCTCACCACCGTGCTCAAACCGGGCTACGCGCCGCTCGAACAATACGCGGACGACGGCGCGATGGTGCAAGGCACATGGACAGACGTGTACGGCCTCGGCGCGGTGTTGCACTTTTTGGCGGTCGGCAGTCCGCCGCCACAAGCCGTGACGCGCCTGCTCGGTGGCAGCTTGCGCTTGTTCGATGAAGAAGCGCCGCTGCGCTATTCGCCCGAGTTCGTCGCCGCCGTGAATGGCGCGCTGGTGGTCAAGCCGAATGATCGGTTGCAAAGCATTGCTGCGTTCCGCGAAGCATTGGGTTGGAGCAACGAGGCGAGCCAGCCACCGCAGCCCGAGTTTGCGCCGCACGAGCCGGTGAGTTCAGTAGAAATGCACTGGCCCACGTCGCTCGCCAACGATACGCCGCCCCAGCCGCGCTTATCTCGAACGACGATGATCAGCGGCGCGCTGTTCGCGATTGCGTTGGTGCTCGGTATCGCGGGCTACATGAAAGTTCAGCGGCAGACGGTTTCGCCCGCTAGCGTTGCGACGCCGGTGGTTCCTGCGGTGAATGATTCGTCGACGAACCGGCCTTAGCGTCGCGTAATCCGCTGCGGTTGATGGCAGTGAGCAGGCGTTTGACGATCAACAGCTTTTATGTGAAATGCCCCGTTTCAAGTGGGCACATAGCTATAAATCGTCACTTATCGACTTATTACATTTTATAGCAACAAGCCCTCGTTGATTGGCAGTTTCAGCAGAAAGCTGACAGCAAATTTGCATTTTCAAATCCCGCGCCGCGTGACTTAGCGAATCACCCGACGCTGCCGGTGCTTATGCTCTCTACCTATCCGGAGCGGCAATACGCCGTGCGTTGCATCAAGCTCGGTGCCTCCGGTTATCTGAACAAAAGTGCCGACCCGGACGATATGCTGGCCGCTGTTCGCAAGATTGCTGCGGGCGGTGTTTACGTCACCGCGAACACGGCTGAGGCACTGGCCACAGCGATGGGCAAAGGCGGCAGCAAGACGGGCGCGGAGGCGCTATCGCATCGCGAGCATCAGGTCTTCCGCTTGCTCATTTTGGGGCCCAGCGTGAGCGAAATTGGTGCGCAGCTCAAGCTCGCGCCGAACACCGTGAGCACCTACCGTGCGCGAATTCTTGAAAAGACTGGCGTCAAAAATGATGTGGAGCTGGCGCTGTATGCGCAAACGAGGAGCGTGCGAGACTAGTTTGTAGTGCTGGCCCTACAAGGATTGCACAAAGCATCGGCGATTTGGGCGCGAAGGACTCCGCAGGCGCGGCACTTGCATAGGGGCATGACAACTCTCAAGACTCACGAGGTGCATCCATGTCCACACGGTCCGACGCCGAATTTGCCACCGACCATACGCCGTACAGCGTTGACCGACCGCTGATGATTCGATGCAGTTGCGGCGAAGATCACTCGCCTGCCGAGCATGGATCCTTAGCCACACTCGCAACGCGCGCCGCCGGTGATGGCGCAACGAACTTTGTCGAAGCCTCGTTGATGAAGGCGCTTCCCGAAGGACAACGTGCGCCGCGGCTTTTTGAAGGCCGTCGGTGCCAACACGGCACGCGCTGCCATCGCGTCAATCTTCCCGCTCTCTGCTCTGGAGACGATGGCGCAAACGGCTGCACCGCTTGAGAAAAAGGACCTGAAGATCGGATTCATCACCATTACCTGTGCCTCGCCGATCATCATGGCCGACCCGCTCGGTTTCTACAAGCGTCAGGGCCTCAACGTCACGCTCAACAAGACGGCTGGATGGGCGCTCATCCGCGACAAGATGATCAACAAGGAGCATGACGCGTCGCACTTTCTGGCACCGATGCCGATTGCGATGACCATGGGCCTCGGCTCCAACCAAGTGAACATGAATGTTGCGACCATTCAAAACACCAACGGTCAGGCAATCACACTGCATGTGAAGCACAAGGACAAGCGCGACCCCAAAGACTGGAAGGGGTTCAAGTTCGCTGTCCCATTCGAGTACAGCATGCACAACTTTTTGCTGCGCTATTACCTCGCGGAGAACGGCGTCAACCCGGACACCGACGTGCAGATTCGCGTCACACCGCCGCCGGAGATGGTGGCCAATTTGCGCGCTGGAAACATCGACGGCTTCCTTGGACCCGATCCGTTCAACCAGCGTGCGGTGTACGACGAAGTGGGTTTTATCCACATTCTGTCGAAGGAAATCTGGGATGGCCATCCGTGCTGCGCGTTCGGCGTGTCGGATGAATTTATCAAACAAAATCCGAACACATTTGCCGCACTGTATCGCTCGCTCATCTCGGCTGCGTATGTGGCAAAGGAACCATCGAATCGCTCGCTGATCGCGAAGTCCATTGCACCTGCTGCCTATCTCAATCAACCAGAAACGGTCATCAATCAGGTGCTCACCGGCAAGTACGCCGACGGTCTGGGCGGCGTCAAAAACGTGCCGGATCGCGCGAACTTTGAGCCGGTGCCGTGGCACAGCATGGCGGTCTGGATACTGACGCAGATGAAGCGCTGGGGCTACGTGAAGGGCGACGTGAACTACAAGCAAATCGCAGAAAAAGTGTTCATGATCACGGATGCTAGGAAGTACATGGCCGAGGCAGGCTGGCAGACAGAAACGGGCAACTACAAACGCTTCAAAGTCATGGGCAAAGACTTCGATCCGACGAAGCCCGAGGAATACATCAAGAGCTTCAAGATCAACAAGTTCGCTGTGTAGCGCATGAACGCGGCGATGTTCAAGTCACTCGAATTTCGGGCGGGGATCGTTTCGGTCCTGATTCTCGTATTCGTGCTCGCGGTGTGGCATGCGTTCACATTGCCCAATGCGCCAGCGCCAGCGCTCGCGCCCGCTACGGCGGTGTCTGCTGAGCAGGCTGAGTACGACAAACTCATGGGCAAGACGACCACTGCCAGCGGCGCGGTGACGACCACCAAAGTCACCGGCTTCCCCACGCTTTCGCAGATGGGCGAGACTGTTGCGAAACAACTTGGCAATCCGTTCTATGACAACGGGCCGAACGACAAGGGCATCGCGATCCAGCTTGCGTATTCGCTGGGCCGCGTCGGGTTGGGCTTCCTGATCGCGTGCGTCGTAGCCATTCCAATGGGATTTTTGATCGGCATGTCGCCGCTCTTGCGACGCGCGTTTGATCCGTTCATTCAGGTACTCAAACCGATCTCGCCGTTGGCCTGGATGCCGCTGGCACTGTACACGATCAAGGATTCATCCGTCAGCGGCATTTTCGTCATCTTTATCTGTTCCGTATGGCCGATGCTGATCAACACCGCGTTTGGTGTGTCGTCAGTCAAGCGCGAATGGCTAAACGTTGCCAGCACGCTAGAGGTGAAGCCTTTGCGCAAAGCACTCAAGGTGATTTTGCCCGCTGCCGCACCCACAATTTTGACCGGCATGCGCATCTCGATGAGCATCGCGTGGCTGGTGATCGTGGCCGCAGAAATGCTGGTGGGCGGCACCGGCATTGGTTACTTCGTGTGGAACGAGTGGAACAATTTGTCGCTCACCAACGTGATCTTCGCGATCCTCGTGATCGGCGTGGTCGGCATGCTGCTCGACATGATGTTTGCGCGCCTGCAACGCCTCGTGACCTACGTCGAATAGCCACGACCGTACACGATCAAACAAGGGAGCTACGTTGGACGGATTTTTACGCATCGAGAAACTGGGCAAAGCGTTTAGCCCGGATCGCCCGGTGTTCAGCGATGTCAGCTTCACGCTCGAAAAGGGCGAATTCGTTTGCATCATCGGGCATTCGGGTTGCGGAAAAACGACGATTCTCAATGTACTGGCGGGACTCGACACAGCGACCAGCGGACACGTCTTCATGGATGGCCGCGAGGTGGTTGGGCCGAGTCTTGAACGCGGCGTCGTGTTTCAGAGTCATGCATTGATGCCGTGGCTGACCGTGCGTAAAAATATCGCATTCGCCGTTGAGTCACACTGGCCGGATTGGAAGCGCGATCAGGTAAGCACGGCGGTTGAATCGGTCGTGGAACTGGTTGGACTCACATAGGCGATTGACAAGCTGCCCTCGCAATTGTCCGGTGGCATGAAGCAGCGCGTCGGCATCGCGCGCGCTTTCGCCATCCAGCCCAAAATGCTGTTGCTCGACGAACCATTCGGCGCACTCGATGCGCTGACGCGCGGCACGATTCAGGAAGAGCTGATTTCCATCGTGCGCAAAACGCATCAGACCGTATTCATGATTACGCATGACGTGGACGAAGCGATTCTGCTCGCAGACCGCATCCTGCTGATGAAAAACGGCGGCGATACCGACTCCGGTTACGTTCCGGGCGGACTGGCCGAAGTGGTGATTAATCCGCTGCCGAAAGATCGCACGCGAAGTACGCTGCATCACCTGGACGGCTACTACGAATTGCGTAACAACATCGTCGATTTTCTCGTTAGCCGAGCCAAACACTGAACTGCCACATTACAAAAGGAGCACACCATAAACCGTAACGACGTTACCGAAAAAATCATCACCGTCAAAGTCAAGAAGAGCATCAAGTGGAGCGATGTCGCCCAAAAAGTGGGTGAGTCAAAAGAGTGGGTCACCGCCGCCTGCCTCGGACAAATGACGCTGACCGCCGAGCAGGCGAAAGTCATTGGCAAGATTTTCGGGCTTGATGCGGAGGAGCAAAAATGGTTGCAAGTTGTGCCGTACAAGGGCTCGCTGCCTACGCCGGTGCCGACCGATCCGCTGATCTATCGCTGGTACGAAATCGTTAGCGTTTATGGCACCACGATCAAGGAATTGATCCACGAAGAATTCGGCGACGGCATCATGAGCGCGATCGATTTCAGCATGGATATCAAACGCGAACCCAATGACAAGGGTGACCGTGTCAACGTCGTGTTGTCCGGCAAGTTCTTGCCTTACAAACTTACTGATCATGAGCGATGCATCTGTGGCGGCCGAGGCGCCGCGCCCAGCGCTACCGCCGTTCACACGCGAAACCGCTGCGAAAAAAGTACGCGCAGCGGAAGACGCATGGAACGCACGCGATCCCGTGCGCGTGTCGCTCGCGTACTCGCCGGACAGCACCTGGCGCAACCGCGCCGAGTTCTTCTCAGGCCGCCCTGCCATCGTTGAATTTCTGACGCGCAAGTGGGCAAAGGAAATCGAATACAGACTGATCAAAGAGCTGTGAGCGTTCGACGAAAACCGCATCGGCGTGCGCTTCGCCTACGAGTGGCGCGACGATTCGGGGAGCTGGTTTCGTTCGTACGGAAACGAGAACTGGGAGTTTGACGAACTGGGCACATGCGCCGCCGCATCGCCAGCATCAATAATCTGCCGATCACCGAAGCGGAGCGAACATTTCACTGGCCGCAAGGCAGACGGCTCGATGAGCACCCCAGCTTGAGTGAACTGGGCCTTTAGGGATTCGGCCCCTCTCCCCTCGTGCGAGAGGGTTGGGGTGAGGGGGCGATTTATGCGGAATGCTGCTTAAGTAAATCCGCGATAGATTGCGCCATCACGATTTCAACACCATCCTTTTCGCCCGTTTCAGCGAAGCCCAATTTCTCGTAGAAAAGCGACGGGTTGCCTTCGACTGGCACATACGAAAGGCGAATCTGCGTAACGTCAGGGCGCGTTGCTGCGTACCGAGCCGCTTCAAGAATCGCCGCTTCGCCGTAGCCTTTGCCCTGCTGCTGAAAGTCAATCATCAGCCGCCAAATAGCTACGCTGCCCGCCAGCACCTCATCCTGCAACGCTAGAGCAGGATCAATCGTCGCGTCGTAGATCATGATGAAACCTACGGGTACGTCGCCCGCCATGATCGCGCGTGGAACAGCGTTCGCGCTGTACGCACCTTGAGCAATCGACCACGCGTTGGTCGCGACCATGCGCTCACCGACCGCGCCTGGGTTGAGCTTCAGGACGGATCGCAGCGTGTCAGACGTGATCTGCTGCAATGCGACCTTGCCCGATAGCGGCATTGACGATGCGTGATTGTTCGCAAGCCTCGCCTCAAGCTTCTTCTTTGCCCCAGGCCACTCCGCCGCCAGCATCGAATACATCACGGTGTCGCGCACTTTGCCGTCGCGGATCGGCGCATGATGACGCAGCACGCCGTCGCGCTTGGCCCCCAGCCGCTCGATCGCGCGCTGCGACGCAAAGTTCATGTGACTCGCTCGCCAGCCGACGGCATCGCAGCCGAGCGTCTCGAACGCATGCTGCATCAGCATCAGTTTGCACAATGTGTTCACGTTGCTGCGCTGGTACGACTTCGCGTACCAGGTCCAGCCGATTTCTACGCGTTTGATGGCGGGGATGATGTCGTGATAGCTGGTGCTGCCAATCACCTTATTGGTGGCGACGTCGATCACCGCAAAAGCAAGGCGAATGCCGTCGGCGCGCTGTTTGAGCGCCGTCTCGATATAAGCGCGCGTCTCCTGCGGCTCGGGCACGGAGGTGAAGCGCAGGTTCCACAGCTCGCCGTCGGCCGCTGCGGCCACGAGCCCTGATTCGTGCGTCAACGCAAGTGGTTCGAGACGGAAGCCGTCAAGTTCGAGCGTGGTTTCGGGCGGCCAGAGCGCTGAGTTTGCGGAGGTGTTCATTCGACTCCAATATGGGTAGCAGCTTTTCTAGGAAAGCCTCATTTAATATGGGCTAATAGCTCATTTATGGCATAAGTCGATTATTGATAAATACCGATCTAAGCCCACGTTAAGTGGCGGTTACAGCTAGAAGCTATAAGGTTATTAAACATCAAATTTGCGCGCGTCATCAATGACTTTCCCGTCATTCCCCAACGACCCTACAGCGGCAAAAAAAACATCGCCACCCAGCTTTGTCACGTCACGCAACGCCTCCACAATTTTGCGCTTGAGATCATCGTTCGGCGATGCAAAATCGACATGCTCCGCGTGCAGCATCATCGCGTCCTTTTGATCCGGGTTGGTGATCACCAGCCGCACGCGACCCAACTCCGGAAAGCGCTTCGCCACTGCATCCACCTGCGAAGGATGCACGAACATGCCCTTCACTTTCGCCGTCTGATCGGCGCGGCCCATCCAGCCCTTGATGCGCATGTTGGTGCGACCGGTCGGACATGTGCCCGCTAGCACCGCCGACAAATCGCCGGTGCCAAAACGGATCAGCGGATAGTCCGGATTAAAAGTTGTCACCACGATCTCGCCGACTTCGCCGTCCGCAACCGGGTCGCCCGTGCCGGGGCGTACGATCTCGACGATCAAATCCTCATCAATCACCATGCCCTGCACGTTGCCGTCCGCGTCCGGCGCTTCGTACGCGATGAGGCCGAGGTCAGCTGTCGCATAAGTCTGCGTACCGACGATGCCGCGCGCTTTCAACATTTCACGCAACTGCGGCGGAAAATACTCACCGGAAACAGACGCGCGTTTCAACGACGTGATCGGCGTACCCAACTCATCCGCTTTCTCCAGCAGTATGCGCAGGAATGACGGCGTTCCGGTGTATGCCGTTGGTTGCAAATCCAGCATCGCTGTGATCTGCTGTTCGGTATTGCCAGTGCCAGCTGGAAACACCGTACAGCCCAGCGCCACCGCGCCCGCATCCATGATCCACCCGCCTGGCGTCATGTGATAGCTGAACGCGTTGTGCACCAGATCGCCCGCACGAAAACCCGCCGCGTAAAGCGCTCGCGCCGTGCGCGCGTAAGCCGTCGAACCGTGACCTTCCGGCTCATAAATCGGGCCTGGGGACGCGAAAACGCGTGCCGCAGGATTCGCATGCGCACCCCAACCCATCGCAGCAAAACCGCCGAACGGATCGCCACTCGCCGCGCGCGAAGCCTGCTGCTGCTCAAGTAACTCGCTCTTGCGAATCACGGGCAGTTTTGCGATAGCGGCGCGAGAAGTTACGTTCGATGGATCAACGTTTGCAAGTGATTTTGCGAATGCGGCGGTTGCGGTTTTTGCGTGAGCGATCTGTTTGCTCAGACGCGAAAAAAGATCAGCTTCGCGCTCGACAGAAGTACGTGTTTCGCGGGGATCGGGGAAGATGGGCATGGTTGGCATCGGAGCGGGTTGCGGTGGGGTTGATGTTACTAGCGGAGCGTTGTCACCACACACCTTAGCGCCCGGTGTAAAGTACCGATATGGCACCAACCGTATTTCGCGATGGGCAGTTCCGCTTCTTCTTTTTCTCAAGAGAAGAGACGCGCATTCACGTACATGTTGCGCACCCGGACGGTGAGGCAAAATTCTGGTTGACCCCGCACATTCATCTGGCGACGTCAACGGGTCTTGACGCTCGTCAACTACGAACCGCACAAACCATCGTCGAATCACATTTCGAGGAAATCAACAATGCCTGGCACCGTCACTTCGGCCCCTGAAGTTACTCACGTTTCGCAGCACGGACTTTGGCTTCTGCTTGCCGACGAGGAAGTGTTGCTTCCGTTTGAGCAGTTTCCGTGGTTCCGGCGCGCAACCATTGAGCAGCTTTCAAACGTAGAGTGGCCGAGCCCGGATCACCTCTACTGGCCCGACCTCGATGTGGATTTGTCGGTGGCTTCGATTCGACGACCAGATGCGTTTCCGTTGGTGTCGGGTGCCACCGCATAACCGCGATATCGTCGCCAGTGACATCTCGCCGATTCGCAACAAAGCGCATTGCCGCCGAATGGTCACCACGCTCGAAACCTTGCTGGTCGAAGCGGCAGGTGACGAACGCCACCCGGCGATGGGGTTGATCGATATCGTAGGCGATTTGATCGCGGACTACGAAGCACAAAATGCATCGCTTCCAGAGCCTACTGGCGTACAGGCCCTAAAGTTTTTGAGGGATCAGCACGGCGTTAAGCAGGGCGAGCTACAAGAGATCGGCAGTCAAGGCGTGGTCTCTGAAATTCTTGCTGGCAAGCGAGAACTAAATATTCGTCAAGTCAAAGCGCTTGCGCAGCGATTTGGGGTTTCGGTGCCGACGTTTGTGTGACGCTCGACGGCTGCCGACAATACTTCGGAAACACTGAGTAAGGCGGACTCCGTTCACCTTGAATGCAGTGAAGGGTCTGACCCTCACGCATCACCCTCACCCCAACCGTTGTATGCTGAAAGTAGTTCGATTTAAAGTATTGAGCCGTAGGATGGACAAGGTT